>QFCF01000014.1_pt1 | contig 277275 bp, 237 predicted proteins | sample 5346961 | NCBI WGS metagenome assembly QFCF01 (sample SAMN09062253, study PRJNA434731) | Human gut metagenome, whole genome shotgun sequencing project. | reverse complement strand
ACCGTAACGGAGGATTTTCAAAACTTCTCTCAAAGATTCTCCGGCGCGGATTTTTCCCATCGTCAGATGGGACCATTTGCATGTCGTGTCGCTACGCAAAGATTTGCATGAATACGACCGCTCTTATCCATATTGCGGATTTGTAACCAGACTACAAACACGCAAATCGAATTAGATCGATTTGTAACAAGGCTTATCACATCTGTAACAATCGTTATCGAAACGTTACACACAACAGACTACTTTTGTTATGCCAAATAAATCAACTAATCTGATATGAAAAACAAGTTACTACTATTCGGGTATGTCTTTGCCGCCTCGTTCGGGGCATTCGTAGTCGGGCTTAATTTGGGAGGAATTTCCGGGGCGCTCGAATTCATTACCGCCGAGTTCGGGCTTTCGGCCATGGCCATGGGACTCGTGACAAGCGCCATTATGATTGGCTGCCTGATAGGAGCATTGCTGGGAGGGCGTTACAGCGATAAATACGGACGCAGAAACATGATGATCATATCTGCCGTCATGTTGATACTGTCGGCCGTCGGATGTGCCATGGCAAGCAATGCCGCATGGCTGATTGCAGCCCGTTTCCTAGGCGGCTGCGGTATGGGTGTCCTCTCGGCTGTAATACCTATTTATATATCCGAAATATCTCCGGCCAAATGGCGCGGCACATTCGTTTCGTTTTACCAGTTATTCATCGTTATCGGCATTCTTGCTGCTTATTGCGCCGATTTTGGGATGATTTCATGGGGAAACAACTGGCGTTGGATGCTAGGATTGCCGTTGTTGTTCGCTGCGGGCAATCTACTGATGCTGTTGTTTCTGCCCGAAAGTCCGCGTTGGCTGATTAAACAGGGGGAATATGAGGTTGCCCGAAAAGCCATCGCCCGCATGGGAATTTCTTCCGAAGATGCGGCAGTTATGCTTGAAACACCGAAATCTTCGCAGAAGGGCGGGCCCAAATTATCCGAGTTATTCCGCGGATCGACGACACACATCGTCCTGTTGGGCTCGTTGCTCGCCGTATTCCAGCAAATCACCGGAATTAACGTTATCATCAATTACGCCCCTGAAATATTGCGGCAGACCGGTATCGGCGGAGATACAGCACTTATGCAGGCCATTTATGTCGGAATAGTGAACTTTCTGTTCACGATTGTCGCCGTATGGCTAGTGGACCGTCTGGGCCGCAAGAAACTGCTTTTGTGGGGATGTGCCGGATTGGTCGTGTCACTAGCGTACCTGACCTATGCCTTTGCCCAGCCGCTGCCCGGCAGTATCGGGATTCTGATCGCCCTGCTTGTTTACATCGCTTTCTTTGCTGTGTCGCTTTCCCCGCTTATGTTCGTCGTTACAGCCGAAATATATCCCTCGGCGATCCGGGGTACGGCCATGGCGCTTTCAACGGGGATCAGCTGGGCCTGCGCATTTCTGGTCGTGCAGTTCTTCCCCATAATGCTGGAGAGTTTCGGTGCGGCAATCGTTTTTGCCGGATTCGGAGTCCTTTGCCTTGCTGCATGGCTGTTTATCTACATCTGGATTCCCGAAACCAAAGGGCGTTCGCTTGAAGAGATTGAAAAACAACTGCTAAAAAAAGAGTAAGATGTATTCTAAACCCCTTGTTATCGGCATCGGCGAATTTCTGTGGGATATTTTGCCTACTGGCCGCAAAGCCGGAGGAGCTCCCGTGAATTTTGCCTATCATGCCTCGCAGAACGGTGTCGAAGGCTGGGCTGTCAGCGCTGTCGGCAATGACGATGCCGGACGCGATCTGCTGGCAGTTACCGCCAGTTACGGTATCCGTACACTCGTTGCTACGGTGGATAAGCCGACCGGCACTGTCGATGTGTCGCTCTGCGACGGCCAGCCTACCTACACGATCCACGAACATGTCGCATGGGATTATATTCCGCTCACGGAAGAGATGCTGTCTTTGGCGCGCCGAGCCGGCGCCATCTGCTTCGGCACGCTGGCACAGCGCGGCGAAGTTTCGCACCGGACCACATGCGCCATGGTCGAAACTGTACCGGCCGACGCTTATCGCATCTATGATATCAACCTGCGTCAGCATTTCTATTCGAAAGAGTTGATCGACCGGTCGCTCCGCATCGCGAACGTGCTGAAAATAAACGATGACGAACTCGTCCGGTTGCAGGAGATGTTTGCGCTTCCGGAGGATACGGATGCTGCGTGCCGCCAATTGGCGGAACAATATGCACTTCGCATGGTCGTACTTACCGGCGGGGATCGTTTCAGCTCCATTTATACCCGCGAGTGTATATCTACGCTGCCGACACCCCGGGTGGAAGTCGTCGATACCGTAGGCGCTGGCGATGCCTTCTCCGGAACCCTGATCGGAGCCTTGCTTTCGGGCCGGACGATCGCAGAGGCGCACCGGACTGCCGTTGAAACCGCGGCTTATGTCTGTACCTGCGCAGGCGCATGGCCTCCGCCTCGAAAATAATCTGACCTTAAAACCCAAGTTTACCATGAAACGACTGACTACGATCTTAATGGCGCTCTGCACCATAGGCTGCGGAACGCACGGCAGTCCCTCGGACGCCGCTTCACAGGTGACGATGGCGTCACTGTTGGATGAAATGATTTCATACGACGCAGTGACCGGTTATCCGGCCGTGAATTACCGTGCGGCGCAGGTCAGCAGTTACGACCGCCGTACCGTTGACCCTCATGAACCCGGCTGGTTCGCCAACGACGACGGAGCCGGATTCGAACGGCTCGACACGATTCGCGGCCGTGTCGAAAAGGTGCTCTTCGATGAAAAGGGCCCCGGAGCCATAACGCGCATCTGGATGACAACCAACGATAAACGGGGAACGCTGCGGTTCTATTTCGACGGAGCAAGTACGCCTGAAATCGAGATTCCAGCCTATGATATGGCACGCTTCCCGGTGACTGTAGGCGAGGCCCTCTCATTGACACATACGCATTATGAAGATGAACTCTCCAAAACCGGTGGCAACACCTTCTTTCTGCCCCTGCCTTATGCCCGATCCTGCCGCATCACACTCGAAGAGTCCGATTACACGGTCAAAATCCCCCGTTATTATCATATCGGATACAGAACCTATGACAACGGAACGAATGTTCGGACCTTCTCGTTGAGAGAAGTGCGCAAGCTCACGGATAAGATCGCCGCGGTAAACCGTAAATTGTTTTCGCCCGAAACGTATACCGACGGAACGGAGTGTACCCGGACCGTCACCCCGATGTCGAACGGCGCCACGTCGCTGCACTTGCCCGACGGAAACAAAGCGATCCGGTCGTTGACCATAACGCTCTCGGAATTTGATCCGGCAGATCTTGTCGAGATCATGCAGCGGACTTGGCTGCGTATCGATTTCGACGGTATACGCTGCGTATGGTGTCCCCTCGACTGTTTCTTCGGAGCCGGCACCGGTGCACCGGCTTCATCGAACTGGTACGTCTCGTCCGACGGCAAAGGCACCTTTACGAGCCGTTGGGTGATGCCTTATGCGGAACATGCGGACCTGCGTCTCGAAAAAAGGACCGATATTCCCTTTACAGCCGTAATCACGGGTTATGTCGATGATTTCGACTGGACGGCACAGACACTCTATTTCCATGCAACTTACCACGATGAAACAAGTATTCCAGTCAACAATGATTATAACTCGCCGGACAATCTCGACTGGAATTTTACGACCATAACCGGTCGCGGGGTCTATTGCGGCGATGTGTTGTCGCTTTACAACCACTGCCCGGACTGGTATGGTGAGGGCGATGAAAAGATATGGATCGATAACGATACGTTCCCGTCGTTCATGGGTACCGGGACAGAGGACTATTACAACTGTTCTTGGGCGCCTGTGGTGCCGTTCGCAACGCCGTTCGGCGGCGCTCCCCGGGCCGATGAAGCATCGTCGCACGGATACAATACCTTTGTCCGAACCCGCAATCTGGATGTAATACCTTTCGGGCAACGGTTGCAATTTGACTTGGAAATGCTGAGCTGGAATCCCGGTGCGGTCGATTACCGGGCAGCTGCTTTCTGGTACGGGACGGCAGCGTCTGCGGCAACGGAGAAAAATTAACCTAAATACCATCAATTATGAAACAACTCTATTTCATGTTATGCATGGCTCTGATGCTGCTGTACGGCATGCCGGCATCTGCTCAAACGAGTCACGGCATTTCCGGAAAAGTGACCGATCAGACCGGAAACGGAATTGCCGGGGCATCGGTCATCGTCAAGGGAACTACGACCGGGACCTCGACCGGCAGCGACGGCAGTTACTCGCTGAACGTAAAGGACGGAAATGCAACGCTCGTGTGTTCCTTTATCGGCATGAAGAGTGCAGAAGCCGCTGTAAATGGCCGGACAGAGGTGAACTTCGCACTCGAAGCCGATGCCATCGGCCTTGAGGAAGTGATTGCGATCGGTTACGGCACGATCCGCAAAGAGGAGATCACCAGTTCAATCACCCGAGTGTCATCCGATGAATTTTTACAAGGAAGCGTCAGCAATCCGCTTCAACTGCTTCAGGGAAAAGTCGCCGGTCTGGGTATTTCCAAAACATCGGGCAATCCCAGCGGCGAGCTGAGCATCATGTTGCGCGGTATTTCGACGCTGGCAGCCTCTTCGGCTCCGCTTATCGTGATCGACGGGGTGGCCGGAGGGTCCCTCAACGCCATTTCACCGGAAGACATTGAATCCATCGATGTCTTGAAGGATGGTTCGGCCGCTGCCATCTACGGTACGCGCGGAACGAACGGCGTGATTATCATCAATACCAAACGGCCGCAGTCGGGACGAGTCGCGTTGGAATACAAAGGCTATGTCACCATCGACCAAATGCTCGATGAGACCTCCGACTATCCGGATGCCACGGAACTCCGCAGTCTGAAATCCCGGCTTGCGAAAGAGGATTCCCGCTTCGACCTGATCAACGATTTCAAGGGCGACACGGACTGGGTCCGGGAGATTACCCGCACGCCCGTCAGTCAGACGCACTATGTTTCGCTGCAAGGCGGAAATGCCCGGACGAATTACCTCGCTTCGGTAACCTACAACGACAAACAAGGTATCTACAAGGGCTCTTTCGACGAGTCGTTGACCGCCAAACTCAGCATCAACCACGCAATGTTCGACGACCGGTTCAAGATCGCCCTGAATGTCAGCAATAAAATCGTAACGCAGGGTATCGTTCCGGACGATCTCTATATGCAGGCGCTCAGCCGGAACCCGACCATCCCGGTCTACAACGCCGACGGCTCCTATTATGAAAACAGCAACGGTGCCAACCCGGTAGGCTTACTGAAAGAACAGAACACCGAAAACAAGTACGACCAGCTGATGATGTCGGGACGGATTTCGGTCGAACCGGTCAAGGACCTGACGATCAGTGCAACGGGTATCTACATGGGCGACTTCAACGATTACGCTTACAGCACGACCCAAAAGCATTATTCATCGACGATGGGCAGCACGCAGGGACAGGCGCGACTCTCCGGGGGCCACGGCGAGGACAAGACACTCGAATTACAGGCCGACTATTCGCGCAAATTCGGCCGCCATACGCTGCAGGCAACCGTCGGATACAGTTACAATGACTATATCCACCAATCTTCCGAAATGTATGCCTACGATTTCCCAATTGACGGATTCGGCGCATGGAATATCGGTTCGGCGAATTCGACGCTCGATGGCACCTCGAAGCTGACCAGCTATAAGTACCGGATCAAGCTGATCGGTTTCTACGGCCGAGTGAACTATAATTTCGACAATAAATACCTTTTTATGGCCAGCCTGCGCCATGAGGGAAGCGATAAGTTCGGAAAGAACAACCGTTGGGGTACTTTTCCGGCCGTAAGTGCCGGCTGGCGGATTACACAGGAAAAGTTCATGCGGGATGCATATTGGGTTTCCGATCTCAAATTACGGGTCGGATACGGCATAACCGGCACCGCTCCCTCATCGCCCTACCAATATGTCCCGCTATACAATTTCAGTACGGCATACATGGGGTATGACGGAGGTAAATGGGTGAATGGTATCGTGCCGACGAACAATGCCAACGACGATCTGAAATGGGAGCGCAAAAAGGAACTTAACGTCGGACTGGATTTCGCTCTTTTCAACAGTCGGTTCCGGGGCAGTATCGATTTTTACAACCGGCGCACCGATGACCTGCTCTACACCTACACGGTTCCGACACCGCCCAATATTACCAATTCGATTCTGGCCAACGTGGGTTCGATGCGCAACCAAGGTGTCGAGGTGATGCTTTCAGGCGACCTGATCTCCCGCAAAGACATGGCATTGACCCTCAGCGGAAACTTCTCCTACAACAAAAACAAACTGATTTCGCTCTCCAACGACAGGTATACAATGGAATATCTGACACTCGGCTCGACCGGAGAACCCATGCAAACTTACACGCACCGGCTCGAAGATGGCTGGGCAGTCGGCAACTTCTACGGATGGCGTGTCGATGGACTGAAAAACAGCACGACTTGGAATGTTGTCGGAGCCGAAAATTCGGACCCCAGTGAAGATAATAAGACTATTATCGGTAACGGGATGCCCAAAATGTTCGCCGCTTTGCAGGCCAGTTATCGCTGGAAGGGGCTTGACGTGTCGGTATCCTTTCGCGGAGCTTTCGGCTTCGATATTCTGAACGCCTACCGGATGAAGTATGAAACACTCGCTTGGCTGTCGAGTTTCAACGTGCCGAAATCAGCTTATCAGAAGATCGGCGAATATTACAATTTCGCGCCGTCGATCTATTCGGACCGTTATATCGAACCGGGCGATTACGTCAAACTCGACAATCTGACCATCGGCTACACATTCGATCTTTCACAACGCAACAAGGTGATACGCAGTATCCGGGTCTTCTGTACGGGCATGAACCTGCTTACGATCAGCGGCTATTCTGGGCTGGACCCCGAAGTGGCGATCGTCGGCCTCACATCCGGCGTGGACCCGATCAACAAATACCCTAACCTGCGTTCGTACATCGTCGGTGCATCGTTCAACTTCTAATGATCAAAACCATGAAACGAAAAACAATACATCTGTTCGGCGCATGCGCACTTCTGCTGGCTTCATGCACGAATCTCGATCCGGATATTTACAGCGATATGACAATCGACAAGATTCTGGAGGACAGTGAACAGAGCTCGGCCTACCTGCTGACACCCATGTACGGGCAGATGCGCTGGTTCAACGAGGACCGCAGCATCTGGGACCTGACCGAGCTCGGAACCGATGCATGGGTCATTCCGACCAATTCGGACGGAGGCTGGTATGACGGCGGTATCTGGCTGCGGCTGGACAATCACGAATGGAAATCGACCGACCCCCATTTCAGTACTTGTTGGAGCCACTTGTGGTATGGCATTACGACCTGCTGCAACCGGGTGCTGCATCAGTTCGAAGAGGCCGGGCTGGAGCTCGACGAGCAAACGCTGGCGGAGGTTCGTGCCGTGCGTGCATTCTATTATTATTACCTGCTGTCTCTTTTCGGGAATGTGCCGATCATGGAGACCTACGACGTGCCGAAAGATTATATGCCGACGACGCGCGACCGGAAAGAGGTGTATGATTTCGTCGTGCGGGAACTGCGCGAGAGCATGGACAAACTGCCCGAAGAACAGCGGTACAGTCGTTTTAACAAGTGGGCAGCCAAGCATCTGCTGGCAAAGGTATATCTGAATGCCGAATCGTGGCTCGGCAGCGAATATGCCGCCAAGCGCGACAGTACGCTCATCCTTTGCAACGAGATAATCGGGTCTGCGAAATACCAGCTCGACGACAGCTTTTCCAATATTTTCAGTCTGCAAAGCGAAACGTCGCCCGAAATCATTTTTGCGGTGCCGTATGATGAAACGACGGGATCGCCCATTTTCCACTGCATCTATGCCAAAACCCAGCACTGGGCCTGCAAACCGATCTACAACGCGGGTTCGGGCGGTTACAATGGACTGCGTGCCGTGCCTTCGTACGTAAAAGAGACGTTCGATGCCACCGATCCCGATCATTACAATGACAAACGTTACAGGCAGAGTTACTGCATGGGGCAACAGTACGACTACCTCACCAAGCAGCCGCTCTATTTTACTGACGGAGTGACACCCTTCAATTATGTCAACGAAATCGCCTCGATCGACGCCGCCCGTGAATTCGACGGCTACCGCTTCGGAAAGTACGAGGTCAAAATCGGCCAGAAATGGGAGACCGATCAGGACTGGGTCGTGTTCCGCTTCGGGGAGACCCTGATGATGAAAGCCGAATGTATGCTTCGTGACGGGGATGCACAGGGAGCCGCTGACATCGTGAACGAGGTGCGCAGACGCAGTTTCGATCCGTCTCTGCCCCGATCCGTGCGTGAGCTGACGGCCGAGCAGTTGTCCGCCTTGACAGTCGTTGACGGCGTATCCGTGCCTTACGGCGAATTCCTGAAAGAGCTCGGACGCGAGTTCACGGGCGAAGGAATGCGGCGCGAGCAGCTGATCCGGTGGAATCTCTATGTAAACGGAAGCTGGACATTCCACACGCCCAAGCAGAAGAAATATCTCGAATTGTATCCGATACCCTCTTCCGAACTGCTTTCCAACATTAACCTTCGTCAAAATGATGGATATTCTTATTAAAACAGACAGGCGGCCCGTATCCGGGATCAGAAGCATGTTGTTCCTGATTGCCGTCCTATTTCTGCTGCCGGGTTGCTCGTCGGCATCCGATACGGAGATTCCCGATCCGGAACCGCCGGGACCGGAACCTCTCGAAACAGGGACGCTGCTGCCGGATAACATAACGCTCGTGGCGCGCGTCACCGGACGTTCGGAAAGCGGAGAAACGATTCCCAATCCCAACCGAACGGACGCCCGGTTCAATATCGGCCGTACCGATTACAACAATATGTGGGATGCCGGCAACGGGACGGTCATGTGCGCATTCGGCGATAATTTCGACTACGGAGGCGGCAACTGGAAATCGAACGCCATCGCACTCTCTTCGGATCGTGACTTGACGGACGGGCTTTATTATTCGGGAATGCTGATGGATGGCAATGCCGTAAAGGAGATCGTCGTCTCGCGGGCCAAAACCGGGCAATATCCCGATGGTTCGGAATACGAAGTGACCTGCATTCCTACGGGCGGCATTGCGGTCGGCACCCGTCAGTACCTGAACTACATGAGTATCCATGACTGGACTCCTACGGGTGATAACGATTACTGGTCGGTGAATTACAGCGAAATCGTTTACTCGGATAATTATGGGACAGCATGGACCCGTTCGGGCGTCAAATGGAATGCCGACAGCAACTTCACGCAGGTCGCCTATCTGAAGGAAAACGGGTTGATATATATGTACGGCACACATTCGGGACGTTACGGCAACGTCTATCTGGCGCGTGTCAGCGAAACGAAGCTTCTCGACAAATCGGCCTACGAATACTGGACCGGCGGCGGCTGGGAGCGCAACGAACAGGCGGCGGAGCCAGTCGCACGGGGAACGGCGTCTGAAATGACCGTTGCATACAACAGCCGTTACAAACGGTATATGATGATGTATCTGTCAGTCAATCAGCGGGCCGTCGTTTACCGGGACGCACCCTCTCCCGAAGGAGATTGGTCGGGCGAGAAGATCATCATGTATGAGGATGGCAATGCGCTTTATGCTCCCTATATTCACCCGTGGTTCAACGAAGACGACGAATTGTGGTTTGTCATCTCTCATGCCGTGCCTACATGGAACGTTTTCCTGATGCGTGCCGACCTCAACTGGGATCAGGCGGGGATCAATCTGCTTGCAGAAGGAGGTTTCGAGGAGCACCCGACTCAGGCGTTGAGCTACAAGACGATGTGGCATGTGAATGCGGCGGCCCTCACTTCGCGCGATGCGCACAGCGGCAAGATCGCCTGCCGTTTCTCGAATACGAATTCCGGCCAGTGGCAGGACGTATGCACTCAGACGGTATCCTTGCAGCAGAATGCCGATTACTCGATCGAGTGCTGGGTGAAATCCGAAGAGGTGCTTCCTGAGGGTGCCTATGTCGGAGTCCGATTGACCGACGGAACAATCCATGACATAACGGGCACAGCCCAAGCCGGCGAATGGACACGCTTCGGTTGTGAATTCAATGCCGGTCAGGCTGTAAGTGCCGATGTCTTTTTCGGAGTTTGGGGCGCTCCCGAAATGACGCTCACCGTGGACGATATTTGCCTGAAACCCGTAAAAACAGAATAACCTACAACTAAAAAACAAAAACCATGAAAAACTGTTATTTCGCAATGTTACTTTTGCTGTCCGCCGCATTCGCTGCCGGATGTGCCGACGATAAAGAGGAGGGCGGCAACGACATCAAGCTTAATCCCGATCCGACGCAGCTTTCGAACATCACCCTGATGAAAGCCACGTTCGCGGCGGACGAATTCAATATGATTTCCGAGCCCGGTTTCGAGCTTTTCCCCGATGAAGCAATCGACTACCGTTCACTCTGGTATTTCGAAGGAGCGTACAAGGAGCCTTCGCTGGTGTCGAAACACACGCAGACACACGGCGGTCAGGTCGCTTTGAAGCTTGAAAACCCCAACGACGGCAGCTGGTGCGATGCCTGCTTGCAGTCGATCGCACTCAAAAAGGGCAAGGATTACACCTTCTCCTGCTTCGGACAGGCTTCGTGGGCCGGAATGAACGCCTTTACGGGCGTCCGGCTGGAAGGCGGCCCGATCTATGACGGACAGGCCGGCGATTGGAATCCCGACGTATGGACCGAATTCACCAAGGAGTTCAATTCCGGCGACTATACACAGGGTAATGTCTTTTGCGGAGCATGGGGCTATCCCGGAGTATGGGTCGCATTGGACGATTTCAGACTCGTTCCGACCGGCACCACCCAGACCTCGACCAAATTGGGTACCTGCCTGACGACGGGCACTGTCTCGAATGCCTCGTTTACGGATATTTCGTTTGCGGGTAAAGCCGTCATCTGGGCCGGACCGAACAATACGGTTTCCATGGCGCTGGCCGATGTTTCGGCCGGGGGTAAGCATTACGCAAACGCATTCGCATTGTCGAACGATATGAATCCCGCTGATGGATTCTATATCGCGCAGGTTTCGCCCGGCAACGACGGTATCGTTCCTATTCTCGAACCGTCGGGAGACGGTGAAACCGCCTGTGTTCCGACGGCCGGTGTGACCGTCAACGGCAAACAGTATATCCATTATTATTCGTTCAAGTCGCTCGATCCCGAAGACAGCGACGCATGGACGGCAAACTTTTCCGGGTTGTTGTCATCGGCAGACGGCGGTAAAAGCTGGACCCGTGAGATCCGCGGCCGTTGGAGCGGAGCCGGGCATTTTGTGCAGGCGGCATTCTATTTGAGCGACAAGTATCTTTACATGTTCGGTTCGGACGCAGGCCGTTCCACGCCCAAGATATACGTCGCGCGCATCAAAAGCGACGGTGATATTGCAACTGCAGCCAACTGGACCTATTGGGACGGCACCGACTGGGTGGCGGGAGACCCAGAATCAGCGGCGGCGATCACCTATGGCAATGCATCCGAAATGTGTGTAGCCTATAATGCGACTCACAAACGCTATATTATGATTTACCGTTCGGGGACGACGGGCGGTCTGGTCTACCGCGATGCCGGTTCTCCCGAAGGCGACTGGTCGGGTGAAAAACTGCTGGCGCTCGATAATGCTAATCAGGGAGGCTGGTTCTCACCGTCCGTTTATCCCTACTCGTCGGGCGACAATATGTACTTTATCGTTTCGCAACTGTAACTAACTCTGACATCCGGCGGAACCGGCCGTGTTATGCACGGCCGGGTATCCGTTTTTAAGACCTAACTTTATGTACAAGACCATTTTGCCGCTGATAAGTTATATTCTGTTCGCCTGCACTCCGCACGGCCGGGAAAACCTGCTCGCCGACGGCGGATTCGAAGAGTCTGCGAAGATGTGGGACATCGGTAAGTCCGAATTGACATCCGAGGCACATGCGGGAGAGTTTGCCTGCGCCTTGTATGTCGAAACACCCCGTTATATACCCGTCAGGTCCGACATCTGCATACAGAAAATAATAGTGATGCCCGGAAAGGAATACCGGCTTTCCGCATTCGCCCGCATGTCCCTGCCCCCGTTGACGAACGGCGTGTATATCGGTGTACGCCGGCCCGACGGCAGTGTTTTGAAAGACAGGCTGTTCCTGCTGTCCGGCAGAGATTGGACCCGAATGGCGCTGGATTTCGATTCCGGCGAGGAGCAGGAACTCACTGTTTTCTGCGGTGTCTGGACAGACCGGAATTCAACCTATTTCGTCGATGATTTCAGCCTGAATATGATAAAATAATTATAAATTCGCGTATTATGCCGCATTGCACAATCCGTCTGTTTTTACTGCTTGCCATATGTATGATGACGAACGGCTGCCGTCGTGAATCGATCTCGGAGCCCAAGCGTCATTATGTGATCGGATTCTCCCAATGTACCAACGACCTATGGCGTCAGATCATGATGATTCAGATGCAAGCCGAAGCGGCCAAATATCCGGAATTGAGCATTGTGGTCAGCAATGCGCATAACAATACACAGTTACAGATCGATCAGATTCGTGAATTCATTGAGGCGAAGGTCGACCTGCTCATCATCTCGCCGAACGAATCGGAGCCGGTGACACCGATCGCCGTCGAAGCTTTCGACATGGGAATTCCGACAATCATCTGGGATCGTAAAATACATTCGGACCATTACACGACCTGCATCAGTGCGGATAATTACGATATCGGCCGTGATGTGGGACGCTACATCAACACCATATTATCCGAAGGGTCTACGATTCTCGAAATTACCGGATTGATGAGCTCTTCACCCGCTGTGGAACGGCATAAGGGATTCCTTGCCGAAGCGAGTGAAAGCTATTCGGTGCATACCATTCCCGGCGACTGGAAACCCGATGTGGCAAAAGAGCGCGTGGCGGCGATCGGCCACTATAACGATATCGATCTGGTTTTTGCGCACAACGACGATATGGCACTAGCTGCCTACAATGTGATCAATGCAGCCGATTCACTCTGTGCGCAGCGGATAAAATTTATCGGAATAGATGCGCTCGTCGGAGTAGATGCGGTTCTCGACGGCAGACTGCAAGCCTCATTCCTCTATCCCACGGGAGGAGACAAGGTCATGGCGATCGCCAGACGTATCCTTCTTGGTAAACGGGTAGAGAAGAGCTACCAACTGCAATCGGCACTCGTCGATTCTCACAATGCCTACACACTCAAGGCGCAGCAGGAACAGATAGTCAGTTATCAGGAACAGATCAACAAACAGAAAACGGTTCTTGAACAATATGACCGAAGCGTTGACAATCTGAAATATTCATTGTGGGCCGTCATAATTATCGCCCTTGTTGCGGGAGGAATGGGCATTTATGCCATCCGATTGAATCTGCGTCTCCGGCGCCGCAACGAAATCCTGACCGCAAAAAATGCTGAAATCGAAATTGCAACCCGTGAGTTGATGGATAAGCATGCCCAGATAGAGAATGTAACGGCTCACAAATTACAGTTTTTTACAAATATAACCCATGAAATCCGCACTCCGCTGACGCTGATCCTCAATCCGCTCGACAGCATTGTCAAGCGGGAAAAGGACCCCGAAATTCAACGTAATATCTGGACGATTCAGCGTAACGCGCGCCATCTGCTGAATGTCGTGAATCAGATTCTCGATTTCCGGAAGATCGAAAATAATAAAATGATGCTTACGCTGAAACAAGTGGATATCGTGCAGTTTACACAAGAGATACTTAGTTATTTCGAGACTTATGCCGAAACGGAAAAGATCGTCTATAAATTTCGTACGGACACGTCGCATCAGCAGTTGTGGATTGATACCGATAAAATCGAACAGGTGTTGCTCAACCTGCTTTCAAATGCTTTCAAATATTCGCCCAAATACGGTACGATTTTGGTGTCGGTGACAGATAACGGTCCGAGCGTACTGATCGAAGTCGAGGATAACGGGAAGGGTATAGATAAAGAGAGTCTTCCTCGTATTTTCGACCGTTTTTATGCGCTCAAGAACACGTCGAATTACAGTACGGGGATCGGATTACACCTGACACGGGAATATGTCGAACTGCATCATGGATACATAACGGCGGATAGTCTTCCGGGGGCTTATACCGTTTTCCGGGTCGAACTGTTCAAGGGAAAATCGCATTTCGGAGAAAATGTCACTTTTGACGAAACTCTTCCGACGAATTATCTTGCGGACGAGGTGATCGACGACAATAAGGTCAATGAGTTATTGGCCAAGAAATATAACGAAACAATCGTCATTGCCGAGGATGATTCTGAGATACTCGCCTATCTTAAAGATGAACTTTCAACGAACTTCCGCGTTATTGCCGTCAATAACGGTTACGATGCCGTTAAAGCCGTGATGGATGATGAAGTATCGCTTATCCTGAGCGACGTGCTGATGCCTGCGCTCAACGGATTCCAGTTGTGCAGCAACATAAAATCTAACATAGCGACCTGTCATATTCCGATCGTGCTGCTTACGGCTCTTTCGGATGACAACCAACGGATTTACGGAATTGCAGAAGGTGCTGACGAATATATTCACAAGCCGTTCAATATGCAGTATGTCCGTCTGAAAATTATCCGGATTATCGAAGAACGTAAGCGCCTTGCCAGTACATTCGCCCAAAAATTCGGTCGTCTGACGAGGCACGAAGCCGCCAATCTTCCTTGTGTGGACGATGTGTTCCGGGATAAACTCTTCAATCTGATCGAGGCGCAGCATAGCGACAGCAATTTCAAAATCGAACTGATGAGCGATATGTTAGGAATGTCGAGAATATTGCTTTATCGGAAAATCACAAGTATTTTCGGAATGTCCCCATCGGATTTATTGCGTAATTACCGGTTGCAGAAGGCAGTTCAACTGTTAACAGATCAACGGCGCAATGTAAGCGAAGTCGCCTATATAGTAGGATTCTCTTCACCCGCTTATTTTGCAAAATGCTTCAAAAGCGTATACAATATGACACCGACGGAATATATGTATCGAACGCGAGAATAGATGGTGATTTAAAAACCTCGTTTATCTAACTGTGACTCGTATTATGAAACACTTGAGTTAGAACTCATATCTGGATGCTCAAAATGTCAATTGTTAGATAAAAACACAAAATATGGCATTAATACATTAATAATCAAGCTAATGAGATGAATTTACCAATATAGTTATTGGTAAATCAATTCGGTTTGCACTAGAAGAATTTGGATGAATGGTGACTGTTTGGATTTTTCTGTATGTTTTTGTAGTTCGTCGTAGTTATTTGAAACACTGAAATTCAGTATAATGGGCTGAAAAATAAACCGTTGCCTTCTGTTACCTACTCTCCTATACAAAGATGTAACGACCTGATAAACCAAGTCGTTACATTTTTCAAGCCCACACCTTTCGGGCCGGGGCGTATATGGTGCAGAACACCGGAGGACTAGTCCTCGTCGCGGTACATGTTCTCCACGTAAATGGCGTGCTGCTTCGCCACGCGCTTCGCGATCGAAGGCTTGGTGAAGTACTGGCGGCGGCGTAACTCCTTCAGGACGCCCGTGCGCTCGTATTTACGTTTGAACTTCTTCAGGGCGCGCTCGATGTTTTCGCCCTCTTTTACCGGCATGATAATCATAATATTCTACTTTTTATTGTTTTTTTAATTCTTTCGTTTACTTAAAATCCTCCGGGACGCATATCTTCCGATACCTTTTCCCTTGCAATGTCGCTTCGTCTACTCGTCGTCAGGTCCGCTTCGGGGGCCGAACCGCAGATAGGGAACCAGCCGTGCTGCCTCCTCGCGGGTCATTATGTCGTCTTCGATCAATTCCTCTGCGGTACTCCAACCTCCTTTCAACTGTCTTCGTTTAAGTAATTTCCGAAGGGTCTGCGGCGGAATGTACGGATGCCGGCCCAACTCTTTCGGGGTTGCAAAGTTAATATCAATTTTCCGAATTTCACAACTATCGCAGTAAATTTGTTTCAAAATTTTCTCATAATTGCGTTCCGTGACTCCCGGAACCTCTGCGAGTTGCTCCGCACGGAGGAATCCGCCGAGCCGGTCGCGGTAGCCGATAATCGAGACGACGGTCTTCTCGCCGATGCCCGCCACACTCCTCAGCGCGGCAGAATCGGCCGTGTTGATCTCGACGGGAACGTCGATCGGTTCCGCTTTGCGTTCGGGGAAGATGACGTAAGGTTCGAGCGCCGATGCGACCGAATCGCTCACCACATAGCACGCCCGCAGCTCCTCCATGTCGTAAATGCCGCTCAGGTCGCGCCATCGGACAAAGGCTTCGGCCTGCCGTTTCGACAATGCGCCGATGGCCCGCAAGTAACGCGCGCTCACCGTGTCGATGCGGAACGGCGCGGGCGGCATCGGCTCGGAGACGACGCGCCCCGTACGGTATTCCTGCGGAGCGATGGCATACTTGCGTCCGATGCGTATGTAGGGCTCCAGCCGGTAAAAGAGCGAATCGCTGATGCCGTAACAGAGCATCACATCTTCGGGAATACGGAAAATCTTGCCTGCGGCGCGGTATTTCAGCAGGCTCACGGCTTCGTGTTTCGTAAGCCCCAGCCGCCGCAGGCCGTCGTAATCCACGGTGTTCGGATCGAACGGCCGCATGACGACCGTATCGGCCCGCTCCTCCATTTCGGCTTCGACCCGCAGGGCCGCCGCGGGATCGGCCTTCGGACGCACGAGGACGATGCCGAGGACCAGCAACCCGGCCAGCGGCAGAAAAACCGCCACGGCCCGAATCTCACGTTCTGTAAAAAACTTTCCCATATGCAGAGACTATTTACATACCGTCCGGCAAAGGCCGGAACCTACCACTGCGCACCGCCGGAGAGCAGCAGGCGGCGGTAACGCCGCGAAGGCGATTCCACGAAAGCGCCCAGCCCGTACTCCGTCCAGCGGCGATCGACCAGCCCGACGGTCGCTTCCGACGCCGTCACGACGTTGGGAAACCGCGCCGGATTGCCGCCCTCGCCGGGCCGTTTGCTTCGCGCGTCGATCACGAGCGTCGCCCCCTCCGTCCGCACGTCGCGCCGCGGATCGGTATTGGCCGCCGCGAGCCACAACAGCTCTTCGGGCATCAGCTCCGCCGCCGCGGGGTCGAACAGCACGAAATATCGCACCCCCTCAGGGGTTCGAACCCCGGCCCCCGGTTCCGCGAAGGCAAGCGCCGCGCCCCACTTTTCGAGCAGATCGGTGCGGCAGCCCTCCGGCAGAGAGAGTTGCGGTACGGATTCCGACTGAGACGCGGGGTTCAGCGCAGCTCCGGCTGTGGTAGCGTCTATTGCAATTTTACCGCCGAAGCCGGGCGTCGCCGTAGCATGGTCCAGCACATCGAGGATTCCCTCGCTGCGAACGAGGTCGCGCACGGGGTCGATCCGCCGCAACAGCCGCGCCAGCGCATCGGAATCGCGCACGTCGGTACCCGACGGCACGACGAGCAGGTATTTGTTGAACATCATCTGTCCCGCGCCCCACAACGACTGGGCGACTTTCACGGCCTGCCCCTCGTAACGGCGGTCGATCGAAACGACGGCGACGTTGTGGGCCGTACCGGCTTCGGGCATCGTCAGGTCGCGGACTTCGGGCTGCAGGGCCATGCGGATCGGAGCGAGAAAGATCCGCTCCGTCGCGCGGGCGATCCATGCGTCCTCCTGCGGCGGAATGCCGACGACCGTAGCCGGATAAACCGCATCGCGTCGGCGGGTCAGGGCCGTGACATGGAAAAGCGGATAGCGGTCTTCGAGCGAATAGAAGCCCGTATGGTCCCCGAAAGGCCCCTCGACCGCCTTCTCTTCGGCCGGATCGACATAGCCCTCGATCACGAAGTCGCAGTCGGCCGGAACATAGATATCGTTGGTAACGCACTTCACGAGTTTCACCGGACGGCGGCGCAGGAACCCGGCCAGCAGGTATTCGTCCATGTTGTCAGGCATCGGAGCCGTCGCGGCGTAGGTATAGACGGGATCGCCGCCCAGCGCGACCGAAACGGGCATCCGGCGGCCCAGACGCTTGTAGGCGTCGTAATGGCGCGCTCCGGTCTTGTGAACATGCCAGTGCATACCCGTCGTACGGTCGTCGAAGACCTGCATGCGGTACATGCCGACGTTGCGCACGCCCGTTTCGGGATCGACCGTATTGACCATCGGCAGGGTCACGAAGCGGCCTCCGTCCGCAGGCCAGCATTTGAGGACCGGAAGCGCGGAGAGCGCCGCCTCGGCCCCGGTCAGCACGACCTGCTGGCATGCGCCCCGGCCCGACACGGTCCGGGGAAACCAGCGCGCCATCTGGGCCAGCATCGGCAGGGCGCGCAGTTTGTCTGAGAGCGAATTGCGCGGCGCGGCCGCCTGCTTCAGCAGTCCGTCGATACGCTCCGAAAGTTCATCGAGCGCCCCGACGCCGAGCGCCAGCGCCATGCGGTGTTCGGAGCCGAACAGATTCGTCAGCACGGGAAACGCCGTGCCGGTATTTTCGAACAGCAGCGCCTTGCCGCCGCCCGGCGTCTTGGAGATGCGGTCGGTAATCTCGGCGATCTCCTCGACGGGCGATACGGGCGCCCCGATCCGGATCAGTTCACCCTCGCGCTCCAGCCGCGCGATATATTCATTCAGACTCCGGTACATGCTCCAATGCTTTTTTTACCGATCCGTAACGCAGCAGCAGTTCGCGGGCCCGCGTCTGGTCCAGCCCCGAAGCTTCGGCCACCATGCGCGTGCCGCGGGCCACGAGTTTGTCGTTCGTGAGCTGCATATTGACCATGCGGTTGCCCTCGACGCGGCCCAGCCGGATCATCACGGCGGTCGAGAGCATGTTGAGCATCAGCTTCTGGGCCGTGCCCGCCTTCATGCGGGTCGAGCCGGTCACGAATTCGGGACCGACGACCGCTTCGAGCGCATACTCCGCTTCGGCCGCCACGGGCGAGGCGGGATTGCAGGTTATGGAACCTGTAAGCAGTCCGTGTTTCCGCGCCGTGCGCAGGCCGCCGATCACATAAGGCGTCGTTCCCGATGCGGCGATGCCGATCAGCACATCCTTCCCGGTCGGGGCGTAAGGCGCCATATCGCGCCACGCACCTTCCATGTCGTCCTCGGCATGCTCCACGGCCCGCCGCAAAGCCCCGTCACCCCCGGCGATCAGGCCGATCACACGGTCGAACGGCACGCCGTAGGTCGGGGGCAGTTCCGAAGCGTCGGTGACGGCCAGCCGGCCGCTCGTGCCCGCACCGATATAAAACATGCGCCCGCCGCACTCCATGCGCTCGACGATGCGTTCGACCAAACGTTCCATCACCGGAATCGTCGTCCGCACGGCTTCATGCACGCGCGCGTCTTCGCGGTTGATACCCGTCAGGATGTCGTGCACCGACATCCGCTGTAAATCGTCATAGGCCGAAGCCTGTTCGGTTATTCTGTTTTCCATAATGATATTCTGTCAATCCGGCCGCCGGAGAGCGGACGATCGTCACCACCTCGCGGCCGCAGCGCGTCAGCGTTTCGCGCAGCAAATCCCCGAAAGCGGCCGCAACGCCGCCCACACACGCCACGGGCAGATGGACGGGATAACCGCTCAGGTTGCGCTCGGCGAAATCGGCGAAGCTCCTCTCGACCATGTCCCTGATATCGGGGCGGTCCAGATGCGCATGGACAAACGGCGCGAACGATGCCAGAAAACGGTTGGCGTAAGGTTCCCGGTAAACCCGGCGGATGATCTCCTCGTAAGTCAGTCCGTGCGCCGCGAGAAACTCGCCGCGCAGGGAAATATGCCCTTTGAAGATGCCGTTCACGAGGTTGCGCCCTAACGTCGCGCCGCTGCCCTCGTCGCCGAGAACGTAGCCCAGCGGCGGTACGTTTTCCACGATTTCGCCGCCGCGGCACCAGCACGAATTGGAACCCGTGCCGAGGATGCAGGCCACGCCTTCGCCCCGGCCGAACAAAGCCCGCGCCGCGCCCAGCAAGTCCGATTCGGCTTCGACATGCTCCGCACCGAAACGGTCCGCCAACGCCCGGACCATCTTCGCCGTCGCGTCGGGAAACGTATGTCCGCACCCTGCACCGTAAAAATAGACGGCTTCGGCCGCGCCGCAGGGCGGAAGTTCCGCAAGGGCCTCGCGTATCTGCTCCGGCGAGTGCTGCACGGCGTTGATTCCCCGCGTGCGCACCTCGCGGGTATGCACGCCGTCGGTGAGCAGCCAAGTGCATTTGGTCGATCCGCTGTCGGCAATGATTTTCATGAAAACAAAAGTAAAAAATAAATGCAAAAAAAACGGTTATCCGCGTTATGAAATCACGATTCCGCAGCGGACGCGGTATCAGCGCGACACCGGACACGGTCCGGAGCGCGGTATCGGGCAGGAGATCAAGCGCGACGGCGGCACGGTATCCGGCACAATATCAGGCGCGGGGCCGGATTCCGCCACCGGGCACCGCAGCGGACGCGTCACCGGCCAGAGCTGCGTCCGGCAGAACCGTTTTCCGCCCCGGCGACCGCATGCCGGTCCGTCATTCGACCCGGACATTCAGCACGCACTCGTACGCGCCCCGCAGGATCGACGCGCGGACTTCCACCCCGAATTTCCGATCCGGCCAGAATTCGGACATTACGTAAAGCACGCTTTGCCGCGAACATTCGCACAACATCGGCGTATTCACGCACCCCGCACGGTGCAGGGCACAGGAACAAGCCTCGAAACAGAGGTTGTACTCCCGTCCCGCACACACGCTTTCGCCACGAACGCCCTCCAGTTCGTCTATTTTCACAAAAAACCGGTCCAAATCCCCCTCCGCCGCCTCGAACAGACTGCGGTAGAGTCCGAACGGTCCTCCATGCACGCAGTTTACGGCGCACGCACGGAACAGCACCTCCCGCTGCTGCGGTTGCAAATCGGCAATCCCCTGCTCGAATCCGCGAAACCAACTCTTCAAATACTCCATACTTATTATAATCAATCCGGCGGCCGCACACTATTCGCAGCCTCCGGAGAAGCAAAGATAAAGAAATAATCCGGGCGGCAAGCCCGGATTATCGCACAATACGTCAATACTATTTACTATGGAGCGCATCAGCGCAGGAAAAGCAGCTCGCGGTACTTGGGCAGCGGCCACATCTGGTCGTCCACGATCTCCTCCAGCTTGTCGATATGGCGGCGGATCTCGTCGAAGAAAACCGACACCGTATCGTGGTAGGCGATCGCCTTTTCGCGCATCTGCTCGATCTTGTTGGCCTTCTTGCGCGCGTCGATCATTTCGCCCGTAAGACGCTGAATCTCCGCCGTATGATACTGAATCTTCTTGATCAGCGCAATGTCGGCCGAAGCGTTCAGTCCCGGAATCTGCGACATCTTGTAGACTTTGTCCAGCAGCAGGGCTTCGTATTTCGACGCGATAGGCACGATATGGTTCATCGCCAGATCGCCCAGCACGCGGCCTTCGATCTGAATCTTCTTGGTGTAGGTCTCCCACTTCACCTCGGTGCGGGCCTCCAGCTCGACATCGGTGAAAACGCCCATCGAACCGAACATTTCGAGGGTCGCCTTGTCGAGGTAACGCTCGAAAATCAGCGGCGTCGAGGTCTCGCAGTCCAGACCGCGCTTCTTCGCCTCGGCCTTCCACTCGTCGGAATAGCCGTTGCCGTCGAAACGCACCGCCTTGCAGGCCTTGATCATCTGTTTCAGCACCTCGTAAATGGCCTTCTCCTTCTTCATGCCGGCTTCGATCTTGGCGTCCACCTTTTTGCGGAACTCCGTCAGCTCGTAGGCCATCGCCGTGTTGAGCACGATCATCGCTTCGGCGCAGTTGTCCGACGAACCCACGGCGCGGAACTCGAAGCGGTTGCCCGTAAAGGCGAACGGCGAAGTGCGGTTGCGGTCGGTGTTGTCGAGCAGCAGCGTCGGGATGTGCGAGATACCGCTCATCTTGAAGACGTTCTTGGCGTCGAAACGGATCGCGTCGTCGCCCTTGCTGGCGGCCAGTTTGTCGAGTACGGCCGAAACCTGCGTGCCGAGGAAGGTAGAGATGATGGCCGGAGGCGCTTCGTTGGCGCCCAGACGGTGGGCGTTCGTGGCGCTCATGATCGAGGCTTTCAGCAGGCCGTTGAACTTGTAGACCGCGGAGATGGCATTCACGAGGAAGGCGATGAACTGCAGGTTCTCCGAAGCGGTCTTGCCCGGTCCGAACAGATTCACGCCCGTGTCGGTGCCCAGCGACCAGTTGTTGTGCTTGCCCGAACCGTTGATGCCCTTGAAGGGCTTTTCGTGCAGCAGGACGCGGAACCGGTGACGGCGGGCGATCTTGTCCATCACGGTCATCAGCAACTGGTTATGGTCGTTGGCGAGGTTGGCCTCCTCGTAGACCGGAGCCAGCTCGAACTGATTGGGCGCCACCTCGTTATGACGGGTTTTGACCGGAATGCCCAGTTTCAGGCATTCGTATTCGAGGTCTTTCATGAATGCCATCACGCGGGTCGGGATCGCACCGAAATAGTGGTCCTCCAGCTGCTGGTTCTTGGCCGACTCGTGGCCCATGAGCGTACGGCCCGTGAGCATCAGGTCGGGACGCACGGCCCACAGGCTTTCGTCCACAAGGAAATACTCCTGTTCCCAGCCCAGATACGACACGACCCGCTGCACGTTCTTATCGAAGTAGCGGCACACCTCCGTCGCAGCCTTGTTCACGGCCGTGATCGAACGCAGCAGGGGCACCTTGTAATCGAGCGCCTCGCCCGTATAGGCGATGAAGACGGTCGGGATGCAGAGCGTCGTATCGACGATGAACGCCGGCGACGTCGGGTCCCACGCCGAATAGCCGCGGGCCTCGAACGTATTGCGGATGCCGCCGTTGGGGAACGACGAGGCGTCCGGCTCCTGCTGCACGAGCAGCTTGCCGGAGAACTCCTCCAGCACCGAACCGCAGCCGTCGGGATCGGCAAAGGCGTCGTGCTTCTCTGCCGTACCGCCCGTCAAGGGCTGGAACCAGTGCGTGTAGTGGTCCGCACCGTGCTCCAGCGCCCACTGCCGCATGCCCGCCGCGATGCTGTCGGCGACCTCGCGCGTCAGGCGCGTGCCGTTTTCCATCGTATCGACCAACGCTTCGTAAGTCGCCTTGTTCAGGTACTTGCGCATGGCGGCGCGCCCGAACACCTTCTTGCCGAAATAGTCCGACGGACGTCCTTCGGGGGCATTAACCTCGACGGCGGTGTGGTTTATAGCCGCATCGACCATCTTGAATCTGAGTAATGATGACATAATCAACCGAATTGGATTAGCGTTCCGAAAAACATACGGGCAGGGGAGAAACCGAAATAATTGCTAAACTAAAACCTAACCTGAAATTCAACGGACAACTGCCTCGCGGCAGGCTCTCTCCGACCTAACCAACCGGAGGCTTCTCCCCCGCCGCCGTATGTATTGTTATCTGGTTGCAAATGTAATTATTTTTCCGTTACGTTGTTTTTACAAAAAACGGCTATTTTTCGAAAAACACCGATTTTTTTCAACATTTTCCGAAAAACAAGGCCATTTTTCAGCAACAAGCTCGAATTTTCACGCCATTTTCCGGAAAATTACCTCAATTTTTCACCGAAATCCCCAAAAAATGCGATTTCTGGAATTTCCGCAAAACAGAAGCAATAAAGAACATATTTCAACTATTTCACCTCCGAGGAAATCAACCGTTCAGCCCGCTGGCGAAAGTAAACGAAATGCACCACATTATAAAAAGAAATTATACAGTGTTATTTTATTAACAATTTCTTGTTTCAATCATTAATAATTTTGTACCTTTACAAGCAATTTTGAAACAACACTTATACTAATCTCTAAATAGTTATGGCAAATACCAAACGTGAAAAGCTGTTCACCGAATTCCCGCCGGTCCCGACCGAGAAGTGGGAGGAAGTGATTACGGCCGACCTGAAAGGTGCTGATTACGAGCGCAAACTGGTATGGAAAACGGGCGAAGGATTCAACGTCCGTCCCTACTACCGCGCCGAGAACCTCGAAGGCATCAAGTTTCTGGGCTCGCAGGCAGGCGAGTTCCCTTACGTACGGGGTACACGCGCACACAACCGCTGGCGCGTACATCAGACCGTAAGCGTCGTATGCCCCAAGGAGGCAAACGCCGAGGCGCTGAAGATCCTCAACGCAGGCGTCGATTCGCTCGGCTTCTGCATCGCGTCGGAGGCTTTCACCGCCGCCGACCTCGACACGCTGCTTGGCGAGATCTGCATTCCGGCCGTCCAGCTGACCTTCTGCGGTCAGAAAACGGCTGACGTAGCCGAACTCGTACTGGCGAAGATCGAAAAAGAGGGCATCGCCAAAGAGGATGTCCGCATCGCGTTCTGCATCGACCCGCTGGTCAAGGGCCTCTCGACCAAAGGCGACTTCTGCTCGCCCAACGGCGAGAAGTGCTTCGCCCGCGTCGCAGAGCTGATCCGCAAGACCAAAGAGTACAAGCACATCCGCGTGGTGACCGTATCAGGTCAAATCTTCGGCAACTCCGGTTCGACCATCGTCGAGGAGCTGGCCTTCGTCCTTTCGGCAGGACATGACTACCTCGTACGCCTGACGGACGCGGGGCTGACGATCGAGGAAGCCGCACGCAAGCTGCGCTTCTCGTTCTCGGTAAGCTCCAACTACTTCATGGAGATCGCAAAATTCCGCGCGGCGCGCATGCTGTGGGCCAACATCGTCAAGGGCTACAATCCCGAAAAGAACTGCGCCTGCAAGATGCAGATCCACGCCGAGACGTCGAAGTGGAACCAGACCGTATACGACCCCTATGTAAACATGCTGCGCGGCACGACCGAAGCCATGTCGGCCGCAATCGGCGGCGTATATTCGCTGGAGGTTACGCCCTTCGACGCATCGTTCGAAAACCCGACCGAGTTCTCGAAGCGCATCGCCCGCAACGTCGAACTGCTGCTCAAGCACGAGTCGCACTTCGATCAGGTGGTAGACCCGGCCGGCGGTTCGTACTACATCGAGAACCTCACGCAGTCGATCGCCGCCGAGGCGTGGAAGCTCTTCCTCGAAATCGAGGAGAAGGGCGGCTACACCGAAGCCTACAAGGCAGGCTTCATCGCCGAGCGCATCAAAGCGTCGGCTGCAGCCAAGGACAAGAACATCGCAACGCGCCGCCAGATACTGCTCGGCGCCAACCAGTATCCCAACTTTACGGAGGTCGCCGGCAAGGAGATCACCGCCGAGTCCGTTACGCGCAAGCAGGCCGAGGGCAACGTGCTCGTTCCCTACCGCGGCGCCATGGCGTTCGAGGAGATGCGCCTGCATGTCGATCGCAGCGGCAAGGAGCCGAAGGCATTCATGCTGACGTGCGGCAATCTGGGCATGGCCCGCGCCCGCTCGCAGTTCTCGTGCAACTTCTTCGCATGCGCCGGCATCAAGGTGATCGACAACACCTACTTCAAGTCGATCGAGGAGGGCGTGAAAGCCGCGCTGGAGTCGAAAGCCCAGATCGTCGTGGTCTGCGCCAGCGACGACGACTATGCCGAGGCCGCTCCCAAAATCAAGGAGCTGCTCTGCGGCAAGGCGATCCTCGTGGTTGCCGGAGCGCCCGCCTGCGCACCCGAACTCGAAGCGCAGGGCATCACCAACTTCATCAACGTGAAGTCGAACGTCTTGGAAACACTTAAATTCTACCTTAAAGAGATGGGAATCTAATCATGAGAGCTAAATTTTCAGAACTGACATATGACGCAGGCCAGCAGAAGAGCTGCTGCGCCTCGAAAGGCTGCGGACAGGTCGAGCCGTGGCTGACGGCCGAACGCATTCCCGTCAAGGGCGCCTATACGGCCGAAGACCTCGAAGGCATGGAGCACCTGAACTACGCGGCAGGTATCGCCCCCTTCCTGCGCGGTCCCTACTCGACGATGTACGTGATGCGTCCGTGGACCATCCGCCAGTATGCGGGTTTCTCGACCGCCGAGGAGTCCAACGCATTCTACCGCCGCAACCTCGCCGCAGGCCAGAAGGGTCTGTCGGTGGCGTTCGACTTGGCGACGCACCGCGGTTACGACGCCGATCACCCGCGCGTGGTGGGCGACGTGGGCAAGGCCGGCGTGTCGATCTGCTCGGTCGAGGACATGAAGGTGCTTTTCAACGGCATTCCGCTCGACAAGATGTCGGTGTCTATGACCATGAACGGCGCCGTGCTGCCCGTGCTGGCCTTCTACATCGTAGCCGGACTGGAGCAGGGCTGCACACTCGACCAGCTGGCCGGTACGATCCAGAACGACATCCTCAAGGAGTTCATGGTGCGCAACACCTATATTTATCCCCCTGAGTTCTCGATGCGCATCATCGCCGACATCTTCGAGTACACCTCGAAGAACATGCCCAAGTTCAACTCGATCTCGATTTCGGGTTATCACATGCAGGAGGCGGGCGCAACGGCCGACATCGAGCTGGCCTACACGCTGGCCGACGGTCTGGAGTACCTGCGCGCAGGTATCAACGCCGGCATGTCGGTGGACGCCTTCGCACCGCGCCTGTCGTTCTTCTGGGCCATCGGCATGAACCACTTCATGGAGATCGCCAAGATGCGCGCCGCGCGTATGCTGTGGGCCAAGATCGTGAAGCAGTTCGATCCCAAGAACCCCAAATCGTTGGCCCTGCGCACCCACTCGCAGACTTCGGGCTGGTCGCTCACCGAGCAGGACCCGTTCAACAACGTGGCCCGTACGGCCATCGAAGCCATGGGCGCCGCACTGGGACACACCCAGTCGCTGCACACCAACGCCCTCGACGAGGCGATCGCCCTGCCGACCGACTTCTCGGCGCGTATTGCGCGTAACACGCAGATTTACATTCAGGAGGAGACCAACGTCTGCCGCGAGGTTGACCCGTGGGCAGGTTCGTACTACGTCGAATCGCTGACGCAGGAGATCGCCGACAAGGCTTGGGAGCGTATTCAGGAGGTCGAGAAGCTGGGCGGCATGGCCAAGGCTATCGAGACCGGCATTCCGAAGATGCGTATCGAGGAGGCAGCGGCCCGCAAGCAGGCCCGCATCGACTCCGGCACCGAGAAGATCATCGGCGTGAACGAATACCGTCTGGAAAAAGAGGCTCCGATCGACATCCTCGCAGTGGACAACACCGCCGTACGCGAGAGCCAGATCAAGCGTCTGAAGGAGTTGCGCGCCAACCGCGACGAAGCCGCCGTGAAGAAGGCGCTGGCCGCGATCACCGAGTGCGTGAAGACCAAGCAGGGCAACCTGCTGGAGCTGGCCGTCGAGGCCGCCAAGGTCCGCGCTTCGCTGGGCGAGATCTCCGATGCCTGCGAAGTCGTCGTAGGCCGCTACAAAGCAGTTATCCGTTCCATCTCAGGTGTATACAGTTCAGAAGTGAAAAACGACAAACAGTTCGAGCGCGCCAAGGAGTTGTGCGCCGAGTTCGCCAAGAAAGAGGGCCGTCAGCCGCGCGTCATGATCGCCAAGCTCGGTCAGGACGGCCACGACCGCGGTGCCAAGGTAGTTGCCACGGGTTACGCCGACATCGGCTTCGACGTCGATATGGGCCCGCTGTTCCAGACTCCCGAAGAGGCCGCCAAGCAGGCCGTCGAGAACGACGTGCATGTAGTGGGCGTCTCGTCGCTGGCCGCAGGCCACCTGACCCTCGTGCCGCAGATCATCGCAGAGCTGAAGAAGCTCGGCCGCGAAGACATCATCGTCATCGTCGGCGGCGTGATCCCCGCACAGGACTACGACCAGCTGTATAAGGACGGCGCCGCCGCCATCTTCGGCCCCGGTACGCCGATCGCCACCGCAGCTATCAAGATACTCGAAATTCTGCTCGCCGACTAAAGCGACTGAAAGCAATAGCGATACCCTCCGGTTTCCCGGAGGGTATTTTTTATCCGTTCGGGGAAAAGAGCGGAAAGGCGGACTATGACGAAATTCCCTGCTTTCGCAAAAACCGACCGATTTACACGAAGCGCACCTCCGACAACAAAAGGAGCTGTCTAACAAGTCCGATTTTTAGAATTTCACCCCCGTCAGATAAAACTCTGGCAGGGGTGATTTCCAATTTCGGGGACTTGTCAGACAGCCCCTCTGCTTAAATCCGGTGCGAACGGCCTACATGCACGCTTCGAGTATCCGGCGCGCCGCGGCGCCGTCTACGTTCTGCGCTTCGCCGTACTTGACGCCGGAGGCATTGAAGCGGCGTTCGATCTCCGCAATCGTCGTTTCGCCGATCCCCTCCTCCGAAAGCCGGGTCGAAAGCCCCAGCGAACGGAAGAATTTTTTGGTGGCTTCGAGCGTACGGTCGATGCGCTCCTCTTCCGAACCGTCGGCAATGCCCCAGATCCGTTCGCCGTATTGGAGCAGTTTTCCGCGCTTCTGCTCCCGGAGCACGCGCAGGGTGCCATTGATGACAATCGCCAGCGTCGCACCGTGTGTCAGTCCGTGCAGGGCCGTCAGCTCGTGACCGATCATATGCGTCGCCCAGTCCTGCGTCACGCCCATGCGGATCATGTCGTTCAGCGCCAGCGTCGCCCCCAGCATATACTCCGACATCACGGCATAATCATGCTGGTTCTCCCGGATTTTCGGAGCGATTTCGATCACCGTATGCAGGATGCCCTCGGCCCAGCGGTCCATCAGGCGCGACTGGCCGGGCGTGGTCATATACTGTTCCAGCACATGCACGAAGGTATCGGAGAGCCCGCAGGCGATCTGCCGCTGCGGCAGCGAGTAGAGGGTTTCGGGATCGAGAATCGAGAAGACCGGATAATCGCCGTAAAAGGCGTACTTCTCCTTGGTTTCCTGACGCGAAATGACCGAACCCGAATTCATCTCCGAACCCGTGGCCGACATCGTGAGGACGGTGCCCAGCGGAACGGTTTTATCCGCCTGCCCCTTGAGCACGATATCCCACGGATCGCCGTCGTAGAGCAGGCCCGCAGCGATGAGTTTCGTACCGTCGATGACCGATCCGCCGCCCACGGCCAGCAGGAAGTCGGAACCGTTCTCACGGCCCAAAGCCACGGCCTCGCGGACCGTCTCGACGGAGGGATTGGGTTCGATGCCCCAGAATTCGACCCAGTCGCGCCCTTCGAGCGCCTTCACGACCTGATCGTAAACCCCGTTGCGGCGCACGCTGCCGCCGCCGAAGGTAATCATGATCTTCTTGTCGGCAGGGATCAACTTGCCGAGTCTGGCGATCTGTCCTTTGCCGAAAACCAGTTTCGTAGGATTGTGATAAATGAAATTATTCATAACGGTATGCGATAAGTTTTAATACGGCTCCTAAATATACGCAAAAATAACAAAAAGAACGCCGGAATACTCCGGCGTTCTTTCTATGTCTCGAAAAATCGGGTTTAGAAATATTTTCCGCGCAGGTCCTGAATCTTGGCCATCTGCTGGATAGCCTGCACCGAGAACTGCTGGGCCATGCTCTCGGCCATAGCCTGCGCACGCACCTTCTCGCCTTCGGCAGTCTGCTTGTCCGAGGTCTGGATGTCATCCACCTCGAAGACATATACGCCGCTCAGACCTTTGACCGGAGCCGAGAGAACGCCTTTCTCGGTCGTAGACGAGATAGCGCCGATCAGACGGGGCTCGAAACCGGGACCGTTCACATAGAAAGCCCCGAAGGTCACGTTGTCGAAGTCTGCGACTTCGGTTCCGAGACTCTTGGCCTGCTCGTCGAGCGTGGAGCCGGAGAGTTCCTTCACGATATAGTCGTACTTCTTGTCGCGGAGTACCTGAGCACGGATCTGTGCCGAAACCTTTTCGAGGGGAGCGAATTCGTTGTCGTCGATCTCGGTCAGCATGGCGATCACATAATCCTTGCCTACCGGGAAGATTTCGGAAACATCGCCCACCTCGGCGCCGTAAGCCCAGCGGGCGACGTCGCGCGAATCCTCAAGACCGCGGATCGTACGCTCGCCCTGCGCCAGCGACGCGATGCGCGGCGTAACGGCGGCAGCCGAAGCGGCGTCGTTGAACGCTTCGACCGAACCTTTGGCGTTCACCGAGAAGGTGCCGGCCTGATTGTGGATGTCGCGGCGGGTAGCGGCCGAAGCCTCGACCGGGTAGGTGATCGAAGCGACCTGAACGTGCTTCGACGGTTTGTCGGCACGGTAAACCTGCATCAGCTGAATGGCGTCGCCGGAAGCGATCTTCACGATATCGCCGGTTTTCGCATTGGCAAGCGCTGCAGCGAATTCGCCCGAAAAGGCCGAGAACGGCATGACGCCCACCTCGCCGCCGTTGGCGGCGGTAGCGTCATAAACCGAATACTGCGCAGCGACCTGAGCGAAGTCGGCACCGCCCTTGAGCACGGTCAGCAGACTGTCGGCCAGCGCCTCCTGCGTATAGGGAAGTACGATGTGGCGGATGCCCATCGAGTCGGGAACGATCTTGGTATCCAGCGCGCGGGCCATCGTCCACTCGTTGTTCTTCAGTACGGGACCGTAGGTGGCGCCGTCGAGCAGGGCCTTGGCCTCCTCTTCCGAAAGCTGCTTCGCCGAGACGTAGTTGTCGGCGATTTTGCCGTTGCGGTTGGCGCGGACAAACGACTTCAGCTCTTCGGTGGCGGCGAACTGCGCGCCGACCTCGGCGACGCTCTTTTCGAGCGCCAGCATGTCGTCGTCGGTCGGAGAAACCTCGAACACGACATACGAAAGCGCACGCGACGGCGTCTGCTTGAACATGTTCTTGTGGCTGTTGTAATACGCCTTGATGTCGCTCGACTTGAGCTGAATCAGCGAATCGGGAACGGCCGAGTATTTCTTACCGGCCCACTTGCCGGCATAGGTGTTGTTGGCGGAGTTCACACCGTTGGCCACTTCGAGCGAGTTGACATACACACCGCCCTTGATCAGGCCGAGGAACTTGGCGACCTCGCGCTCCATGCGGGCCTGCTCGTTGAGCTGCGCCCAAGCCTGCTGCGCCTGCGCGTTGGCTTCGGCCTCGGAGAGGAACTGGTGAACGGCGGCGACGTTGTACTCACCCGTGCGGGGATCCGCGAAGGCATTGTAGAAAGCCTGCGAAGGATGCTGGCCGCTGACCATCGACATACGTTCAGGCTCGGTAACGCGAAGGCCCATCTTGTCGAATCCGGGAGTCAGCACGTATTTGCCGATCAGGGCCTGCCATGCAGCGTTGGCAAGCATCGCCGACTGCTGTTCGTTGCTCTCCTGAGCACCGCTCTGCGCCTTGACCTGCTCGTACTGGTTGTAATACTCCGAATAGTTGATCTTTTCACCGTCGATAACACCGACCCGGGGGTCGTTGCCTGAGAAGCCCATTTCGGTCTTCAGGGAGAGAATGAAAGCCAAGAGGGCGCCTGCGATGACAATCGACAGCACGATGCCGAACTTGGTGCGTAAAGTGTTTAAACTTGCCATATAAATTGTAAATTATTCGTATTGTTTCGAATTAGCAGTCAAAGGTAGTAAATTTATTCGGAAAAGGCCCTTATTATGCCATAAAAATTCTCACAACTTCCGGACCCGCGCCAAGTCGATCCGCGAACGCGTCGTACGCAGGATTCGCACCTGCAGACCGCCGACGAAAACGGTCTCTCCGGCCGTGGGAATCCCCTCGTAATTGAAGATGATGAAACCCGCCAGCGTATCGTATTCGCGGCTCTCCTCGATACCCAGACCGTATTTCTCATTGAGGTATTTCACTTCGAGACGGCACGAGAGGACATACTCGTCGGGGCCGACCTGCTTTTCGGTCAGGTCGGGCACGTCGTGTTCGTCCTCGATCTCGCCGAAAATCTGCTCCAGCACGTCTTCGAGCGAAATGACGCCCGCCGTGCCGCCGAATTCGTCGATCACCACGGCGATGTTGGTGCGGTGCTTGATAAAGTTCTGCAGCACCAGTTGCAGCGGCATGGTTTCGGGAACGAAATTGACCTGCATCATCACGTCGGAAATACTGGCCGGACGGGTGAACAGACTCTTCGAGTTGATATAGCCGATGATGTTGTCGATGCTCTTGCGCCAGACGAAGATGCGCGAATACTTGGAATCGACGAAACGCGCCGTGAGCTGTTCGATGGTCGTATCGTCGATGTCCACTGCCTCGACGTCCACGCGCGGCACCATGCAGTCGCGCACCCGCAGGTCGGCGAAATCCAGCGCGTTCTGGAACAGCTTCAGCTCGTTGTCGGGTTCGGGACGCGGCTCGGAACTGTTGGTGTCGAGCAGCGACGCGAGGTCCTCGCGGTCGAAACTGTGCGTCGTCGTCCGCTCTTCGACGCGGCGGCCCGTCAGGCGCAGGATGCCGTGCGAAATGAGCGTCGTCAGCCGCGCGATCGGATAGAGCAGCAAATAGAAGAAATAGATTACCGGCGCCAGCGCGCGGTAATAGAAGTTCGGATTGTTGCGGAAGACCGACTTGGGCAGGAATTCCGCGAAAAAGATGATGATGACGGTCGAAACGGCGGTTTCGATCGCCACGGAACCGTTCCGGGCGATGCTCTCCCACCCCAGCGCGTAGAAAATACCGCGCAGCAGCAGCGACATGTAGAGCGAGTAGATGACCAGCGCGATATTGTTGCCCACCAGAATCGTGGTGATATACTGTCCGGGGTGGCGGGAGAATATATCCGCTATGCGGTCGAACATGCGGCTCTGCTTGCGGTCGATCTCCAGTTTCAGGCGGTTCTTGCTCGTAAAAGCGATCTCCATACCCGAAAAGAATGCCGACAGCAACAGCATCAGGACAATCAGTATGACCGAAGTAAGCATCTCTTATTGGGTTGATTGTATCTCGTCATCGTCCAGTTTCAGATCCACCGGCTTCATCTGCTGCTGTTCCGTTCTGGGCCGGGCTTCGGCAGGCTCCCCTGCGGGCGCCGGTCTGCCGGGCGCATCCTTGCGAACGGGCCGCCGGGCCGGAACCGGAGCGACGGCGGGCTTGACAGCGGGTTCGGGCATGGGTTGGCCGACGGATGCAGCGGCGGTTTTACCGGACTGCGGCGCAGGGACAGGTCCCGACGCCCCCGTCCGGGAGCCGGCAGTCGAGTCGGGAACGACCTCGACCTCCTGTTCGGTGGGTTTGACCTCGACCTCCATGCGGCCTTTCATGCGGCGGAAACGCCAGTCCTTGAACTCCTCGTCGGATTCGAAACCTTCGCCGATAAAGACGTCGCGTCCGTCGTTCTGCACGATTTTCGAATCGACGTTCGAATAGATCTTCTTGGTCTGCTGATTCCAGAACAACTGCTGCGTGTAGAGGTTCTTGCCGTCCGATTTGACGACCACGACATTGCCTTTGGCCTCCCACAATTTGCGGTTCTCGTAGTAGATGGCGTAATTGGCCGTCAGCACGGCATCGACCGTGGAGAGCGAATCGTCCTTGTAAGTGGTGATCTTGACTCCCTTGCGGAACTCGCGGTAAGGTTCGCGGGCCAGCGAATAGCCCTCGACCAGCGGAGTTACGAAATGGTAGGAACGGCGGCCGTTCTGCGATTCGACGATCGACAGATTTTCACTGTATTCGGTTCTCATCGTCTCTTCGGAAGCCGCAGCATCCTCCGCCTCGTCGCGTTCGCAGGAGAATAGCAAGATAGCACTCCCCATAACGGAGAGTGCTACCATGGCGTATCTTGCGATGAGCCTGTTCATTTATTAACGGGGACGTACGGAAGTCACGACACCGGCGGCCGTACCGCAGGTCACGGTATAGCGGGAACCGGCCTGCAGCTCGTTGAAGAAGCACTCCTCCGAGGTCGGGAAACGGCTGCGGAACGCATTCAGCGACGTTTTGGCAGACTCGATGTATTCCGAATCGGCAGGCAGCAGTTCGATGGCTTTCGACATCGTGTCGTAAGCGGCCCAGAAGGTAGCCTGACCGGCAAAACCGCCACAGTTGGCAGCCGAAATGGCATAGCACTGAGCCAGCACGTAATAGGGCACGCCGTCCTCAGGATTCAGGTCGCGGGCCTGACGCGCAGCGGAAGCGGCTCCGGGGATATCGTTTGCAACCAAGTCGATCAGCGCGATGCGCACCAGCAGCAGCTGACGCTCCGCAGGATCCTGCTCGACGGCAAGCGCCTCGTTGAGGTATTTGATCGCCTTGGCGTAATCGCCCTTGCTCTGGAAAGCCTGCGCAAGGAACATGGCGGTCTCCGAAGAGGGTTTCACGGCATAGTATTTCTCTGCGAGCGTGAAATAGAAGTCGCCGTCGCACTTGGCGCGCGACATCAGCGCCACGGCCTGCGCCAGCAGCGCCTCGTCGTCGGGAGCCGCTTCGAGCTTGCCGCGGAAGAGCTTTTCGAGGTTCTCGCAGCTTGCGGCACCGCTCAGACCGAACGCGGCGTCGAACTGTGCCTTGTACTCGTTGGCATTGGGATTCTTCTCGAAGAACGGCGTCAGACGGTCGTACTCGGCAATGATCTCGTCGGGCAGCACCTCGTCGGTGTTCTTGTAGTCGTCGCAGAGGTTGCTGAAATAAGCCACGACGGTTTCGGGATCGGTGTTGTCGCCGCCGGCCTCGATCGCGGCACGGAACGCCTCACGGATACCCTTGCGGTCGCTGGGCTTGTAGCGCAGGTACTCGCGTGCCTTCTGATCGAGAATGAAAGCGGCACCCTGCTTGGGATGGTCTCCGAAATACTTGGCGCGCAGGTCGTACATGAGCATCAGCGAGTCGATATACGTATTCTTCTCGGCGACGCTCTTGGCGCGGTTGATCTTGTTCTTGTAGATCACGGCGCCGCGCTGGTAGAACGAGACCGAAGCGGTCGGAACGCTGTTGATGAGTTCATTCAGATAATGAGCAGCGGCATTGTAGTCGCGGTTGTCGCACGACTCCTTGAGGAAGTTGCTGTTCAGAATGTTCTTTTCGCGTTGTTCGGGCGTGTCTCCCCACTTCTCGTACTGCGGAGCGCTGAAGTCCTGAGCCAGAGCCGTCGCCCCTACGAATACAAGAGCAGCGGAAAGCAGAATTTTAACGTTTTTCATCGGTCAGAGATTAATTTTTGTATTTAATTTTATATGTTTTAGTGTCCGTCGGATGTACCGAAATCCAATGCAATTTACTGCCGGTTCTCCAAAAGTGCAAATTTTCGGGTCAAAAACTAATCGTATTTAGGCCGCAGGAACCAGTACTCGCCGTTCTCGCTGCCGGCAAAGAGCGTGAAGCCGATCGAGAATTTGAAATACTGCTGCCGCACCAGTCCGAGGCGTTCGGCCAAGTTGTAACCGCGGCGGCCGTATTCGACGCCGACGTCTATGGACGAGATGGCGAGGAACTTCACGGGCACCCCGACGCCCAGCGTCACGGCATACTGTCCCAGTTTGTCACCGTTGTAGGTCTGGTTGTGGGTTCCGTAGCGGAATCCGGCCCGGTAGGACCAGCGTTTCAGGAAATTACGCACATCGTAGCGGTTGGGGGTGTACTCCACGCCGGCCTTGATCGTGTGCGTATCGGTATACGCCACCGCAAAGGCGCTCCGGTCCGGTCCGCTGACGCCGGTGGATTCGATCTGCCTGTTACGGCCGCCCCAGTCCTGATAGACGTAATCCACACCCATCGTCCACTTGGAGGTCTGGTAGAAGACACCTGCCGAAAGCTGACGGGGCAATACGAGTGCCAAATGCGTCGTATCGCCCTTTACGGTGGAGTTGTAGAGGTCACCCACATAGATGTTTTTCGTCACCGTGGGATTGAGGTCGCCGCCGAAATCATAGGCGGCGCCCAGCGTCAGGGCGCGTTTCTGATTCAGGATGGCGTTCCACTGCACGCCGATCTGCCCCTTGATGCTCGAAATGCTGTAGTTGTCGGTACCTACCGTCGAAGAGTAGGAGCCGTCGCCCGTGATCGGGGTCGGGGTCATCACGAACGAGCGGTCGATATCGCCCCAGTAATACTGCGCGGCGATACCCAGCGAGAAGTTCTTGAAAAGCTCCCAGCCGACGCCGAGTTTGACCTCCGTCACGTCGCCCTCGCCCTGATAGACGTACTGCGCGCGGCCGACGTTGCCCCATACGGGATCGGACGGATCGTAGTCATGGGTGTATTTGGTGCGGTAGCCTACCGAACTGTAAGGCGTGAGGCTGAAGCCCAGACCGAGCTTCTTGGCCAGCGGCAGCTGAAATGCGATGTCGTGGAAGTTGAAGGTGTTGTAGGCCGTGCTTTTCGACATGCCGTCGACCTTCTGGGAGTTGTAGTAATTCTGGCCCTCCAGCCCGAAGTTGAAGAGGAAACTCTTCTGCGGCGCGGCGCTGAAAGCCGCCGGATTGAGCAGATTGACCACGCCCGAACTGCGCATGGCCACACCTACACCGCCCATCGAACGCATCGGCAGGGTGCCGGGCGTGTTCTGTTCGCCGATGCCGTACATCGTGTAGGGAGAGAATGCGTTAATACTGCTTGTCTGGGCCGCTGAGGCATAGGGAATCATCACGGCTGCAATGACAACCAGTTTAATTAAGGTGTTCTTCACTTGCATTGTACTCTAAAATTCTATTCAATCCACAAAAAACCAGATTACAATTTGCAAATATCGTATTTTTAATTCGTTTAACAAAGAAATTCGCGTCTCCTCCGGTAAAAATTACGCATAAATCCTCTATTCGGCTGCGCATGCGGGCCGCATAACCCTCGATTTCGAACGTGATTCCGTTCATCACGCCCAACTCGATGGCCTGCCGGGTGTTAAGCCCCGCAAGCTCTTCGCTTTCGGTCGCAGCGCACAAAGGCAGTTTGGCCGTATAGTCGTGCAGCGCCCTGAAACGGGTCTTCATGCCCGGCGATATGCATCCGCCGCGAAACGTTGCGTCGGCCGTCACCAGATCGATGGTCACCGCCGTACCGAAATCGACGATCAGCACGTTGCGGCCCGGATAAAGCACCGTGGCGCCGACCGCCGCGGCCAGCCGGTCGCGGCCCAGCGTTTCGGGCGTCAGGTAGGCGTTGCCGATGGGTACGGGCGTCTGCGAAGAGAACTCCAGCAGATACTCCACGCGCGGCCGGAGCAGATCGGCCACTTCGTCCACTTCGCCGCGCGTCGAAGCCACGACGGCCCGGCGCACGGGCCATGCCGCGAACAGCTCTTCGAGCATCGACGGATGCAGCCGCTCCACGCAGCGCTGAAAAACGATCTCCCCCCGGTCGAAAACAGCGAGTTTCACGAGGGTGTTTCCGATATCTACTACCAAATTCAAAGCTGCTGCAACGTTTTATATGCGTCTTCAATGTCTTTGACATTCCTAACGGTCATCGCCAGACGATTATTGTGCTGTTTCAACACAAATCTGCCGGGATTCTGCGTGACCTTGCGGAGCAGGTCCATGAAAGTGTCGCTCTTGTAGTAGGGCGAGTCCTGCTCGCCGACGAAATGCACGATCATCAGCCCGTTCTTGACCTTCACGCGCTCCATGCCCAGCCGGATCGCCTCCCAGCGCAGGCGCACCACGTTGAGCAGCTCTTCGGTTTCACGTGGCAGAGGGCCGAAACGGTCCGCCAGACGCTCTCCGAAGGCCAGCAGCGCCTCCTCGTCCTTGGTCGAATCCAGCTCCCGGTAGAGCTTCAGGCGCTCGGCCTGCTGCGCCACATAGGAGTCGGGAAGACCGGCTTCGACCTCGATTTCGATATGCGCGTCGTCGATATAGCGCAGCTGCTCGACCACCTCCTGTTCCGAATCGTTCAGGCCCGCGACATGCAGTCCCTCGGCGCGCAGTTCGGCAATCGCTTCGTTCATGATCTTCTGATAGGTCTCGAAACCGATATCGGCGATGAATCCGCTCTGCTCGGCTCCCAGCAGGTTGCCCGCGCCGCGGATATCGAGGTCCTGCATGGCGATATTGAAGCCCGATCCCAGATCGGAGAACTCCTCGATGGCCCGCAGGCGGCGGCGCGCATCGGACGACAGCAGCTCGTCGGGCGGCGAAAGCAGGTAGCAGTAGGCTTTCTGATTGCTGCGGCCCACACGTCCGCGCAGCTGGTGCAGGTCGCTCAGGCCGAAGTTCTGGGCATTGTTCACGATGATCGTATTGGCATTGGGAATGTCAATGCCGTTCTCGACGATGGTCGTGGCGACCAGCACGTCGAATTCCCCGTAGATAAAGTCCATGATCAGCCGCTCCAGCTTCTCGGCGGGCATCTTGCCGTGCCCCACGCCCACGCGGGCCTTGGGGCAGATGCGGGTGATAAGCCCCTGCATGGTCATCAGGTCCTCGACGCGGTTGTGGACGAAGTAGACCTGTCCGCCGCGCGCGAGTTCCGTTTCGACGGCGTCGCGGATGATCTCCTCCGAGAAGACGTGCGATTCGGTGACGATCGGCTGCCGGTTGGGCGGCGGCGTCGAGATGACCGAAAGGTCGCGCGAACCCATGAGCGAGAATTGCAGCGTTCGCGGAATCGGCGTCGCCGTGAGAGTCAGCGTATCGACGTTGACCGCCAGCTGCGTCAGCTTCTCCTTGGCCGCCACGCCGAATTTCTGCTCCTCGTCGATAATCAGCAGCCCCAGATCGCGGAATACGATCTGTTTGCCCAGAATCTTGTGCGTGCCGATCAGGATGTCGATACGGCCAGCTTCGAGGTCGGCGCGGATCTGCGACACCTCTTTGGCCGTTTTGGTGTGGTTGAGATACTCGACCCGCACGGGGAAGTTGCGCAGACGCTCCGAAAACGAGCGGTAGTGTTGCAGGGCGAGAATCGTCGTCGGCACCAGCACGGCGACCTGCTTGCCGTCCACGGCCGCCTTGAACGCTGCGCGGATCGCCACCTCGGTCTTGCCGAAGCCCACGTCGCCGCAGACCAGCCGGTCCATAGGCTGGTCGGACTCCATGTCCTTCTTGACGGCCGCCACGGTCGTCTGCTGGTCGGGCGTGTCCTCCCACTGGAACGACGCCTCCAGCTCGTGCTGCAGATAGCTGTCGGGCGTAAATGCGAATCCCTTGCTGGCCTTGCGTTTGGCATAGAGGGCGATCAGCTCGCGCGAAATATCCTTGACGGCCTTCTTGGTGGCGTTCTTGAGCTTCTGCCATGCGCCGTTGCCCAGCTTGTAGACCTTCGGCGGCTCGCCGTCGCCCGACTTGTAGCGCGAAATGCGATGGAGCGAATGGACGTTCACGAACAGCACGTCTCCATCCTTGTAGACCAGTTTGATCGCCTCGTGCGCCTTGCCGTTTTCGTTGATCTTCACAAGCCCGTCGAAGCGGCCCACGCCGTGGTCGATATGCACCACATAGTCGCCCGGCCGCAGCTGGTTCAGCTCGGCGACGGTCATCTGTTCGTCGCGCCTGATCTCGCCGTTGATGCGGTAACGCTGGTAGCGGTCGAAAATCTGATGATCGGTATAGAGGCACAACTTCAGGTCGTTGTCCACGAAACCCTCGTGCAGCGTCACCGAAAGGGGCCGCACGACGGCCTGCCCGCGTCCGATCTGGTGAAAGATGTTTTCGAGACGCTCGACCTGCACCTTGTTTTCCGAGAGGATATAGGTCGTGTACCCGCGCAGCGAATTGCGGATCATGTCGTCGGCCAGCATCTCGAAATTCTTGTTGAACTTAGGCTGGGGAGCCGTATCGAACTCTACGGCCGCCGTGGCGGGACGCTCCGGCAGGTTGTCGCGCAGGGCGAGCATCCGGCAGTTCGCCAAATCGCCGAGCAGTGCGTTACGGCTGGTCATCAGGCGGTCGATCTCCTCAGGACGTTCCATGTCGGCAAGCGTCTTGCGGCGGATATCGTTCACCCGACGCAGCACGTAATCGGCGTCGTAGAACCAATAGGCCGCCGCGTCGCCCGCAAACTGCACGAACGACACCTTCGCCGCCCCATCGCCGGCATTGAGGTTGGGAATGATCTCCACCCGGTCGAGTTTGTCGGCCGAGAGCTGGCTCGAAATGTTGAAACGGCGGATCGAGTCCACCTCGTCGCCGAAAAAGTCGATACGGTAGGGTTTGCTTTCCGAGAAGGAGAAGACGTCCACGATACCGCCGCGCACCGAATACTGGCCCGGCTCATAGACGAAATCGACGCGGGTGAAGTTCGCATCGACGAGCGCGTCCTCCAGCACGGCGATCGAGATACTGTCGCCGACTTTCACGGCGATCGTGTCCCGCCGGAGGGTTTCGGCGTCGGCGACCCGCTCGACCAGCGCTTCGGGATAGGTGCAGACGATCAGATACCCTTTCGTGAAGCCCTTCACGGCGCTCATCGCCGCCGTGCGCTGCACCACGCCCTGCGCATCTTCGGCGCCGTAGGCCACCGAACGCTTGTAGGAGGAGGGGAAGAAATAGACCTGCTTCTCGTCCAGCAGGTTATAGAAGTCGTTCATCAGGTAGGCCGCAGCGTCGCGGTCCTCGGCGACGAAGACGTGTACGCCCCCGGTTTTCGCCGCAGCGGCAGCGGCATAGAACGAAAGAGCGCCGCCGACCAGCTCTTTCAGATGGACGGTTGCGCGCTCTTTCTTATATTCGCGGCACAGGCGGGGCAGGGCTTTCGACCCGGCGGCGAACTGCGCCAGCTGCTCGCGGGCAGTCATACGGTTACTTGTTTATCAGGTCGTTGTCCTTGCGGTCGTGGTAATGGACCTCGACGATACCGAGACTCTGGTCGGCGACGACATGCAGCCGCACCTTGTATTTCCACTGCCAGCGGCGGCGCAGCGACCAAAGGCCCTGCTTGAGGAAGGAGGCCACATAGGGGCTTACGACCAGCTTGATATATTTGTGACCGCGGTCATGCGTAAGGAACGAAATCTGGTTCTCGATCTTCTTGTCCAGCAGCACCGTCGGTTCGATCTTGCCCGATCCGTTGCAGGTCGGGCAGACGTCCGAAACCTCCTCCACGGCCACGGGACGCACCCGCTGGCGGGTGATCTGCATCAGGCCGAACTTGGTGAGCGGCAGGACCGTGTGCTTGGCCTTGTCGGTAGCCATCAGCTTCACCATTTCGTCGTAGAGCGCCTGCCGGTTCTGCGCCTTGCGCAGGTCGATGAAGTCGATGATGACGATGCCGCCCAAGTCGCGCAGACGCAGCTGGCGGGCGATTTCGGCCGCAGCGGCCAGATTGACGTCCATCGCCGTCTGCTCCTGATTGTCCTCGGCCTTGGTGCGGTTGCCCGAATTGACGTCGATGACGTTCATGGCCTCCGTATGCTCGATAATGAGGTAGGCGCCGCGGCGCAGCGAGACATATTTGGCGAAGAGCGACTTGATCTGCTTCGAGATGTCGAAGTTGTCGAAAATGGGCACGTTGCCGCGGTAGAGTTTGACGATCTTCTCCTTTTCGGGTTCGATCTGCCTGATATAACCGCGGATGTCGTTGTACATCGCCTCGTCGTCCACGGCGATCTGCGAGAACGAACCGTTCAGCGAGTCGCGGATGATCGTATTGGCGCGGTTCATCTCGCTCATCAGCTGGGCGGGAGCCGTGTTTTTCTTGATCGCCGCGCAGGTCTTGCGCCAGCGGTCGATCTGGGTCTGGATGTCGTGTTCGATATCCTCGTCCTTGGCCTCCATGGCCGCAGTGCGGATGATGACGCCGAAATTCTTGGGCAGCACGGCGGCGGCGATCCGCTTCAGGCGTTTCTTCTCGTCCACCGAACGGATCTTCTGCGACAGGAAGACCTTCGACGAGAAGGGCACCAGCACGACGTTGCGTCCGGCCAGCGAAATATCGGCCGTCAGACGGGGCCCCTTGGTCGAGATGGCCTCCTTGGCGATCTGCACCATGATGTTTTGGCCGACCTGCAGGTAGTCGCCGATCTTGCCCGACTTCTCCACGGGCGGTTCGAGCTTCATGCTCTCGACGCGCAGGCCCCGTTTGCCGGGCTGCTGCGAAGCGACGAGCTTCTGCAACGAAAGAAACTGACCGCCCAGATCGAGATAATGGATAAAGGCGTCCTTTTCGTGTCCTATATTGACGAATGCCGCATTGAGACCCGGCATGATCTTACGTACTTTTCCGAGGTAGATATCCCCGACGGCGAACCCGGTCTGACACTGCTCCTTGTTGAGTTCGACAAGGACCTTGTCCTCGCACAACGCGATGGAAATTTCGGTCGGGTTGACGTTTACAATTAATTCTCTGTTCATCTATATCGTGTGTCGCGCTCCGGAGACGAAGACGCGGAATACTGAAATCGGTTAGGCCGCTTTTTGGTCTGAAGTGGCGGCGAACTCCAAAGGATAAAAACCGTGCGGACCCGTCGTCCGGCACGCGGTCCGGGCGCGGAAAGGCCCCGGACTATTTTTTGCGGTTATCGTGGAGTCCGCCCCGAAACGCCCTCGGAAGAGGATCGGGAAAGGTTAGGACTCCCGGAAACGGCGGCTCCGCACCGAGTCCCATGCCCCGGAAGCAGGATGCCGTCACGAAAAACCGCTGAAAAATAGGTAAAGCTAAAAGAACTTGGGGTTCCTTTAGCTTTATCTATCGTTTAGCACTAAAGTGCTACCCTACTTTTTCTTGTGACGGTTCTTACGCAAACGTTTTTTGCGTTTGTGGGTAGCCATCTTGTGTCGCTTATGCTTCTTTCCGTTTGGCATAGTCCTTGATTTTTTGAGGTTCTTATTTATTTAAATTATTTCACCTTCGCCGCAAAGCTCTTGGCGGGCTTGAAAGCGGGAATGTTGTGTTCGGGAATGGTAATGGTCGTATTCTTCGAGATGTTGCGGGCAACCTTCTTGGCGCGCTTCTTTACGATGAAACTGCCGAAACCACGGAGATACACGTTGTTCTTGTTGGTCAGCGACGTCTTGATGCTATCCATGAAAGCCTCAACGATTGCCTGTACCTGCACCTTTTCAACTCCGGTGCTCTTAGCGATTTCGCTTACGATATCTGCCTTTGTCATTTCTATATAGTATTAAATTATTAAGTTCGTGTGAAGACATTCGGACTGCAAATATACGCTTTATTTACATTTTAGCCAACAAACCGCAGTTTTTTTTCATTATTTTTCCCGCAGTCCTCTACCTGCCACTGAAACAGTACGATAACAAATATCGGGCAAAACTCGCCCGAAAATTAAAATATTATGTGTCAGGCAATTATTCCCCGTCGGACTCCGTCGGACGGACGACACGGCAATCAATTATGGATCAGCAACATAGTCTCTAAGCGCCCAAAAGCGCCCCGACCTTTTGGGAACAAAAATATACCCAAAACGCCATCCGGAATTCCGGCGTGCAGGGACGGAAATCCCGCCCTGCACGCCGGCGCCGAAGCGGTTATATTCCGCGCCGGAAAATACGGGGACTCAATAAACGCCCGGTTTTTGCGTTTGATAATAAAATAACTAATTTTGCAAACTAAATTCCGCTAACGGTATGGTCAAAATACTCTGGGTGGACGACGAGGTCGAACTGCTGAAGCCCCACGTCCTGTTCCTCAAACAGAAGGGCTACGAAGTAGACACCTGCAACAACGGCTACGACGCGATCGACATGGCTTCCGAAGGGGCCTACGACCTGATAATCCTCGACGAAATGATGCCCGGCATGACGGGACTCGAAACGCTCCCCAAGATCAAGGAGGTGCGCCCCACCACGCCCGTCATCATGGTGACCAAGAGCGAGGAGGAGAACATCATGGACAAGGCCGTCGGCTCGAAGATCGCCGACTACCTCATCAAGCCCGTGAACCCCAATCAGGTGCTGCTCTCGATCAAGAAGAACGTCCACCAGCAGCAGCTCGTCACCGAGCAGACCACGGCCGACTACCGTTCGGAATTCGGACGCATCTCCTCGTCGCTGCAGATGGCCGAGACCTTCGGCGACTGGTGTTCGCTGTACCGCAAGCTGGCCAACTGGGAGGTCGATCTTTCGGAATCCACCGACCAGAGCATCAAGGAGGTGCTGACCTACCAGAAAACCGAGGCCAATCAGGAGTTCTGCAAGTTCGTGCGCCGCAACTACTACAACTGGATCAACAGGCGTTCGGAAGACACTCCCGTGATGTCGCACACGCTGATGCGCACCAACATCTTCCCGGTGGCGGACGAGAATCCGAAGACCACGCTGTTGCTGATCGACAACTTCCGCTACGACCAGTGGCGGTCGATCTCCTCGCTGCTGAGAGGCTATTACGACGTGGCGCAGGACGATTTCTACTGCGCTATCCTGCCCACGGCCACCCAATACGCCCGCAACGCCATATTCGCGGGACTGATGCCGCTGGCCATCGACAAGCTGATGCCCAACAAATGGCTCAACGACAACGAGGAGGGCGGAAAGAACCAGTACGAGGAGGAGTTCCTCAAACGGCTGATGGCCCAGAACGGCAAGAACTGGAAATTCTCGTTCGACAAGCTCGTGCGCCCGGAGCAGGGCCGCAAACTGGTGGACAATATACAAAAGGTGTACGACGCCGACTTCTCGGTCATCGTCTACAATTTCCTCGACATCCTTTCGCACGCGCGCACCGAAACCGACATCATCCGCGAACTCACCGAGGACGACGCGGCGTTCCGCTCGCTGACGCGCTCGTGGTTCGAACATTCGGACCTCTACACCATCCTCAAACTCCTCTCGGAACGGGGACACACGGTGGTCATCACCTCCGACCACGGCACCATCCGCGTGGACAATCCGGTGAAGGTGACCGGCGACCGCGAGACTTCGGCCAACCTGCGCTACAAAACGGGCCGCAACTTGGCCTACAACTCCCGCGACGTCTACGAAGTGCTCAAGCCCGAAGACGTGCAGCTTCCGTCGAGCAACCTCACGTCGAGCTACATCTTCGCCTACAATTCGGATTTTCTGGTTTACAACAACGACGCGAACCGCCATATCCGCTACTACCGCAATACATTCCAGCACGGCGGCATCTCGATGGAAGAGATGATCGTGCCCTACATCGTCTTAAAACCCAAACAATAGATGAAGACCATCCATATCACCTCGCAGGACGACCTTCCGGACGTCGCCGAAGCGGTCATCGAAGCCCTCGGCCGCCGCACGGTAGTCGCCTTCCGCGGAGAAATGGGCGCCGGAAAAACGACGCTGATCCGCGAAATCGCCGCGCAGCTGGGCGCGACGGACACCGTAACCAGCCCCACGTTCGCCATCGTCAACCAGTACAAGGGCAAGGGCGGCCGCCGCATCCACCATTTCGACTTCTACCGCATCAACGACGTCCGCGAAGCTTACGACTTCGGCTACGAAGAGTATTTCTATTCGGGCGACCTCTGTCTGGTCGAATGGCCCGAAAAGATCGAGCAGCTACTGCCCGACAACGTGATGACGGTACGCATCACCGTGGACAGCGACACGGCCCGCACGTTCGAGATCGACTGACACTCCGAGCCTGTACATACGCCCGGCAACACGCCCCGCTACACCGGGCAGGTTGCCGGGCGGTTCACGTTCCGCCCCCCGGCGGCGGACAATTTGCCCGTCCCGCGAAAAATCACTACTTTTGCAGGCGGCAGGCTCCGGAAGGGATAAACTCCGGCCGGCCCTGCGCTGAAATCCGATTCACCCATTAAATACAACCATGCAGGAATACATCTCCAAACAGCAACAGATTTTGCGTCCCGCCGAACAGATTTACGCCGTCATCAGCCGTTTCGACAACCTGACGCCCGCCGTGGCAGACAAGGTCGAGGAGTGGCAGGCGACCGAAGACACCTGCTCGTTCAAAGCCAAAGGCTTCACCGTAAAGCTCCGCATGGAGGAGCGCGAAGCGCCCCGGCACGTCAAGATCGTCGCCGACGGCGGCGGAGTGCCGATGGACTTCGCATTCTGGATCCAGCTCCACAAGGTCTCGGACACCGACACCCGCATGCGGCTGGTGCTGCACATCGAGCTGAATATGATGATGAAAATGATGATCGGCGGCAAACTCCAAGGCGGACTGGATCAGATCGCCGAAGGCATCGCCAAGGCGATGAACGCCGCACCGCAATATTAACGCAGAGGCGGCACGGAATGCGGGACCGCATGCGATACGGCCCCCTGCCCACCGTCCCGCATCCGACCGGCCGTTCCGGTCGGACGCCAGAACAACCGACACGCGACCATGAAACCTACTGCATACCTGACAACCTTTTTGGGGCTTCCCGGAGCATCCGGCGAAAAACGGGCCGCGTGTAATTTCGACCTGACAAGCCGTTATTTCTACAACGTCTCCTCGGAAGAGAGCTCTTTTCAGACCATCGACGCCGAGACCACGGCCGACCTCGACCTCAACGCCGTATTCGAGCGCATCGACCGCACCGCCTCCAAACCGGGACAGCAATACCTGTACGCCCGTCTGAGGACCCTGCGCGGCACGGAAGAGGTGCAGGAGTTCGGTCGCAGGACGGATCATTTCGCCGGGAACACCGGACATGCCGAACAATGCGCGAAACACCTTTCGCGGCTCTCGGACGACGACGCCTACGACCTGCAAAACCTGATTTTCGACAAGTCGGAGCAGGTGCGCCGCATCGCTCTCGTCTACCTGCTCTCGGCCGCAGCCGTGCTGTCGCTGCTGCTGAGCTTTCTCTATCCGCTGCTGCTGTTGCTGTTCCTTGCCGTCTTCGCCGCGAACATGTATATCCATTACAGCAACAAGCTCAACATTTCGATCTATGCTTCGGCCGTGAAACAGTTGTCGCTGGCGCTGCGGACCGCCCGGCATCTCGCTGCCGAGGAGGTTCCCGGCACGGAGGAGGCCCTGAAGGTCATCCGTCAGGTCTCCGAGGTCGAACGGCGCAGCCGCGTGGTCGGCACGCAGGGCGACAGCGCCAACGAACTGGCCGCGGCCGTATGGCTGGTGCTCGAACTGCTGAAGGCGGCCTTCAACGTCGAGGTGATTCTCTTCCACCGCTTCACAGGCAGCATCATAGCGCGCCGCGACGCCATCCACGGACTGTTCCGGTTCATCGGAGAGACCGACGCCGCGATTTCGGCGGCACGCCTGCGCGGCGAAACGCCGACCTGCCGCCCGGAATTCACCGACGGGAAATACCTGCGGGCCGAGGAGGTCATACATCCGCTCATCGGAGACTGCGTCCCCAATACGCTGGAGCTGGACGGCACGGGATTGCTGCTTACCGGTTCCAACATGTCGGGCAAGACCACGTTCATCCGCACGCTGGTGCTCAACGCCCTGCTGGCCGAGACGCTCGACATCTGCTTCGCCGAGGCATACACGGCCCCGTACATGAAGATTTACAGCTCGATCCGCATCTCGGACGACATTGCCGAAGGGACGAGCTATTACCTGCAGGAAGTGCTGACCGTCAAACGGTTCATCGACGCATCGCAGGAGCCGGCGCCGTGTCTGTTCGCCCTCGACGAACTTTTCAAGGGCACGAACACGACCGAACGCATCGCCGCAGGAAAAGCCGTGCTGGCGCACCTCAACCGGGGGCCGCATCTCGTGCTGGTATCGACGCACGACGTCGAGCTGGCGGACCTGCTCCGCAAAGACGGCTACGAACTGCACCACTTCCGCGAGGAGGTGATCGACGGGAAGCTGGTCTTCGACTACCAACTGCACACGGGTCCCCTCACCACCCGCAACGCCATCCGGATTCTGGAAATGTACGACTATCCGCGCGACCTGATCGCGGAAGCGTACGAGGTGCAGGAGAAACTGACGGAGAAATCGAACTGACGACACGAAAACGCGACTCCGGCTGGAGCCGTCCGTGCGGCACAATTATCCCTGCACCGGTTTGCGCTGCATGAAGCGGCGTTTGAGCCACCCGCGCACCGGTTCGTCGTACAGACGCAGGCACAACCACGCCAGCAGGATGCTGCCGCCGTAAACCAGCGCGCCGTACCCCAGTGCTTCGGGCCATGCGGGACGGGTATCGATCACCCACGCAGTATAAATATAGACGAACGGATAGTGCGTGATATACAGCGGATAGGAGATGTCGCCCAAGAAACCGCAGACCTTTTTCGACACCCGGTCCGTGACTTTGCCGCCCGCGCCGGCCGCTACGACCAGCGGGAAGAGGACGATGATGCACACGGCGTCGTAGAGACCGTTCAGCCACAAGCGGTCCGTCCCCAGATGCGGCACGGCCAGCACGGCGACGACGCAGAGACTGCAAAGCCAGAAAGCGCCGCGCAGACGGATCAGCTTTCCGACGCGCGACAGCAGCAGTCCGGCGATAAACGGATAGGCCAGCCGCGTGAAACCTACGCCGAGCTGTTCGCCGTCGAGCGCCCAGCCGCCGATCATATCGCCCTGCGTCACGGCAAGACGCACCGTAAAGCATGCCGCGACAACGGCGAGCGCCCCCAGCAACAGTTTCGAAAGCCGCCGCAGGACAAGGGCATAGCAGATATTGGCGATATACTCGAAGAAAAGCGACCATGCGGGGCCGTCCAGCGGATAGGTCTCACTCCAGCCGCGAATGTCCATCGACGGCGGCACGGGAATCATCAGACACCCCAGCAGCAGGATCAGAAGCATGCGTCCGACCGGAACGCCGGCGATCATTTCGTAAGGTCCTCCGGCGCCGAAGGAGAACGCCGCAGCGCCGATCAGCATGCCCATCACTACCATGGGATGCAGGCGGATCAGACGGCGCTTGAAGAAATCGCGGTAGGTCATGCGTCCCCAGCGGTCGTCGTAGGCATAGCCGATGACGAAGCCCGAAAGGACGAAGAAGAAATCGACGGCCAGATAGCCGTGGTTGATGATCTGGTCGGCATGGCTCGCGGCATGCGCCTCGAAAAGATGAAAAGCCACGACGACCAGCGACGCGACGCCGCGCAGACCGTCGAGGATCGCATAATGGGGCTTCGAGTCGGGATAGGCGGAAGCGGAGATTGAAAGCATATGGATCAGCGTTTTTTATCGTCAGACAAGCAGGCTTCGAGCCGTTCGAGCACGGCTCGCACCGTGGGGAAACCCCCGGCGGCATGGGCCATCGCTTCGGCCGGAGTGCACCAGACGACCGTCTCGATCCCCTCTTCGGTCTGCGGTACGAGGTCGCCGCAGGCCACCGCGCGCAGTTCGTACCAATGGGTGCGTTTCAGCTCCCAACGCTCGGTCTTCGGGAAATAATAGGCGTGCCACGTCCGGCACAGCGGCCGCACCGGTTCGGCGCGGACACTCGTCTCCTCGGCGATTTCGCGCGCGGCGCACGCTTCGATGCGCTCGCCGCATTCGAGATGTCCCTTGGGCAGGTCCCAGCGGCCGTTGCGGCGCATCATCAGCCACTCGCCGCGGTCGTTCACCACCACGCCGCCCGCCGCTTCGATCTGCGTAAAATCAGCCGCAAAAGAGCGGAACGCCGCGTCGGGATCGGCAGAAACGATTGCGACGCAGTTGTGCGATTCGAGAATTTTCGTTACCTTCGCTCGTGATAGGTCCGCCGGATCCGCGGGCACGACGGCATAGCATTCGCCGCCGGGCGCGTCCGAAGTGAAAATCACGGATTTATCTGCAAAATATACGGTATGGTTCATGCCGATCGGATTTGAATGCAAAAATACGAATAAATAGAAGAAACCCGACCGAAAATGAAAAAATTACTCCTTTTTATGGCTATTGCAGCTACGGGACTGAGCGCATGCGACAGCAGGCGGCCGCAGCCCCTTACCATCGACAATGCCCTGACGGCCGATGAGATCGCCGCAGGCATTCTCACCCCTGAGGTGATGTGGAAAATGAGCCGTGCAGGCTCCTCGTCGCTCTCGCCCGACGGGCGTACGCTCCTCTATGCGCAGACAGACTACAACATGGCCGAAAACCGCGGCGTGACGACCATCTGGGTCGAAGACCTTGCGACCAAGGCCGTGACGCGCCTGACCGACACCGCGTCGAACAACGCCGATCCCAAGTGGAGCGCCGACGGAGAGAAGATCTACTTCCTCTCGGACCGCAGCGGCTCGATGCAGGTATGGGAAATGACGCCCGCAGGCGGCAACGCCAGACAGCTCTCGGCGTTCGACAAGGACGTCGAAGGCTTCGGCATCAGCCCCCGCGGCGACAAGGCATGGTACGTACAGCGCGTCGAGGTCTGCGACCGCAAGTCGTCGGACGTCTACAAGGACATGGACAAATCGAAGGCCCGCATCTACGACGACCTGATGGCCCGCCACTGGAATTACTGGGACGAGGGTTCCTACCTGCATATCTTCGTCGGCGACTTCGGAGCCGAGGGGCTGAAGCCCGGCGTGGACATCATCGGCAAGGACGCCGCGTGGGACGCTCCGCTGGCGCCCTACTTCGACATGGCCGAAATCGCATGGAACAACGCCGGAACGATGCTGGCGTACACCTGCAAGCCGCTGACCGGCACCGAGTACGCCGTTTCGACCGATTCGGACATCTTCGTCTACGTCCTCGAAAACGGCGTGACGCAGAACATCTGCAAACCCGTAAACGTCAATACCGGCGAACCGATCGCGGACATGGCCACGATGGCGGGTTACGACAAATACCCCGTCTGGTCGCCCGACGACCGGCAGATCGCTTTCCTGTCGCAGCGCCGTGCCGGCAACGAGTCGGACAAGGCGCGCCTGTTCCTCTACGACTGCCAGACGGCCCAAATGCAGGACCTGACCGAGGATTTCGACTACAACGCCATGAACGTCGTCTGGAGCGGCAGCGACATGCTCTACTTCATCGCCCCGATCGAAGCCACGCACCAGATATGCCGCATCGCGCCTTCGGTCGGCGAAGTCGAAGTGGTGACCCGCGGCGACCACGACATCAACGCCTTCTCGATGGCGGGCGACAGGATCGCCGCCGAAATGTGTACGATCTCGATGGCCACGGAGTTCTTCGACGTGAATCCCGCCGACGGCACGCTGACGCAGATTTCGGCCATCAACAAACCCGTCTACGACAATATTAGAATGGGCGAGGTGCAGAAACGCTGGGTCAGGACCACCGACGGCAAACAGATGCTGACGTGGGTGATCCTGCCGCCCGACTTCGATCCCGCCAAGAAATACCCCACGCTGCTCTACTGTCAGGGCGGTCCGCAGAGCGTCGTTTCGCAGTTCTGGAGCTACCGCTGGAATTTCCAGCTGATGGCGGCGCAGGGTTACGTCGTCGTTGCGCCCAACCGCCGCGGCCTGCCCTCGTTCGGACAGGAGTGGCTCGACCAGATTTCGGGCGACTATTCGGGCCAGAACATCCGCGACTACCTCTCGGCCATCGACGACGTGGCGAAGGAACCTTGGGCCGACGAGAGCCGCATGGGATGCGTCGGCGCATCGTACGGCGGATATTCGGTCTATTTTCTCGCCGGATGCCACGAGAAACGGTTCAAAGCCTTCATCTCGCACTGCGGCATCTTCAACTTCGAGTCGATGTACGGCCAAACCGAGGAGCTGTTTTTCATCAACAACGATTACGGAGGTCCCTACTGGGATCGGTCGAATGAAGTCGCACAGCGCTCCTACGCCAATTCGCCGCACAAATTCGTCGAGAAATGGGACACGCCCATGCTGATCTTCACGGGCGAATACGACTTCCGCATCCCCTACACGCAGTCGCTCGAAGCGTTCACCGCCGCCCGCGTCCGCGGAATCCCGGCCCGTCTGGTGGAGTTCGAAAACGAAGCCCATCAGGTGTTCAAACCCCAGAACTCGCTCGTCTGGAACCGCGAGTTCTTCGGCTGGCTGAACAAATACGTAAAATAACCGTCCGAAAGGCTCGATATTGAAGGCCGTCCGAATCGTCGGACGGCCTTTATCGTTCGCCAAGCAAACCTTTTCGCTCTTTCTTAAACCATTTCAGCCCGTCCGCCGTCCGCCAAATCTACCGGTTCATTGGAAGAATCCGCCGGTTCGTTGAATTTATTTTCATCTTAGTCAGGACCTTCCTACATTTGCTTTCGACGCAATTAACAGATTTTGACTATGAAGAATGTAACCACCCACCGGGCGGGGAAGCTGTGCTATGTCACACCCCTGCTCGAACAGATCGACGTGCAGCCCGAAAAGGGATTTGCCAACTCCTTCCCCGGCGGCGGCGTAGAGCCGACCGGCGCAAGCTACGACGATTTCTATTTGGATAACGAATAAAAAACGGCGCAGCTATGAAAAACTTCCATAAAGCTCTGTCAATCCTCGCTGCGGCCGCACTGTTTGCGGGCTGCAGCAGTTACGACGAGACGAACGATCCGGCGCGCGCCGGCAATACGTCCGTAAAGCTCCTTGCCGATGTCGCCGACGACGCCGAAACCCGTGCCGGCATCTCCGTCGGGGAAAGCACATTTACCGGATATTGGGAAGAGAACGACGCTATGGGAATTCTTTTCACCGCCCCCGGCTCAACTCCCGAACTTCGGCCGTTCACCACCAACAACAACGACTTCGCATTCGAAGGAGAGCTGCCGGCGCAGAGCGGTGCGTGGCAATACATGGCTTTCTATCCCCATGCGACCGTAAACGGCACCAAAGCCAGCATTCCGTTCGGCAACCTGCGCACCCAAAGCGGCAACGCTTTCAACTGCGCCTCCGACGCGCTGGCGGCCCCCATCCTGAGTTTCGCCAATGCCGAACCGGGCAAAACCGACGAAGGCGATCCGGTCCGATTCACCCTCAACCGCCTGACCTCGATTCTCAATCTGGAGGTAAAAGGCGGAGACAATGCCGACAAGGTCCGCTACCTGCTGCTGACTTCGGAAAACGAAACCCAAACGCTCTCGGCCGCGAGCATCGACTTCGACATTTCAGACATGGGCTCCGGACTCGCATTCAGCCAAACCGCTCCGTCGAACCTCATCGCGCTGGGCTTCGAGCAGGGCACGGCTCCCGACGCCAACGACATCAACGCCTTCTTCAACATCATGCCGGGGAGCTACGACAAACTGACTGTAGACGTGATTACGGCACCCCGGATCGGTACGGTCGCCATCGAACGCGGGGCAGACAAACCGTTTGCCGCAGGCAAGCTCTACAAGCGCGCCGAAACGCCCGTCTTCGCTCCGCTCGAAGCTCCGTCGTTCGACTGGCCGGGGGACATGAGATCGACCAAGCGCACGAAATCACCGTGGACGACAACAACCAACTCACCTACTCCGCCGCCATCAACATCCATGTACCGGGAGGCATCGCCGGTCTGGAAGTCGATGTTTCGTCGCCCGTACTGAGCATGCTGGGCATTTCGAAACTCGACCTGTTCAACGATTCCGACGTCATCGAGGAAATCTCCTTCGCAGATCTCGGACTCAGCTGCCAGACCGAAATACAATATAAAAAAGAGTGCGTTTTCGACATCACGGCACTCGTGCCGATGATCCTCCTGCTGGGTCCCGACCCCGGCAGCGAACACGTCTTCGACGTCAAGGTGACCGATCTCGCGGGGCAGGTGACCGAGCAATCGCTGACCTTCACGGCCCCGGCGCTCGTGCGGGTAGATCAAACGGACCTTTGGAAAAACACCGCCTCGCTGACGATCAGCAATCAGTTCGCCGACGCCGGCAGCGTCGTGCCGGAGTACCGCATCAAAGGCGAAAGCGCATGGAACGCCGCCAGCGTCTCCGGGCCGAACGACGACGGCAGCCGCACGGCCCTGATCAGCCCCGACTGGACCACCGGCACCAACGAAGCGAGGCTGACGATCCATAGCGTCGATCCCAAGACCGGCATCTTCGCCCGCAAGAGCTACGAATACCGACTGCTCGCCGACGGCGCAACAGTCGCTTCGGGCGAATTCACGCCCAAAAACAACCTCGGCGACGTCATTCCCAATGCAGGCATGGAGAGCTGGAGCACGAAATCGATGAAAAAGATGTTCTCAGGCTCTGCCAACGCACCCTATCCGAACGCCTATATGACCAGTTCGGGAACCGACAAATTATGCACTCAGGCAACATATCCCGGCATGGTCGGTGATTATTGCGCGCAACTCGCCGCGAAGTATGCAGGCATCGCATTCGCTGCGGGCAACCTCTACACCGGAGATTTCGTGATGGACGGCACAGTCGGTTACGCACAATTCGGACAGCCGTACACCTATTCGGCACGTCCCGCCGCCCTCAAACTGAAATACGCCGCCGAGATAGGCGAAATCAACCGGGTCAAGAACGATCCGCCCGTAAGCACCGGCATCGACAAAGGACGCATCTTCGTCTGTATCGTCGAATGGAGCGACCGCCATGCGGTGCAATCGGGCACCACGGTGGACAAGACGACGTTCTGGGACCCCGAAACCGTATCGAGCCTGAACGAAGGCAAAATCATCGGCTACGGTCCCGCCTACATCACGGAGTCTCACACCGGCAGCATGAAGGATCTGGCGCTTCCGATCGTCTATTACGAAAAGACGGACACACCTCCGACGGGCAACTACACGCTGGTCATCTCGACCGCGACCAGCTATCTGGGCGACTACCTGACCGGATGCGACGCGAACAAACTCTGGGTAGACGATTTCGAGTGGGTATACTGATCTCCCGATAACAAACCCGAAGGCCCCGCGGCCTTCACCCCCGACCTCCCTGCGCCTGCAGGGAGGTTTTTTGTTGATTTCCACCGCCTTGCAATATTGCCGCAATCGATTCCGGTTCCACAAGGCAAACATGCCTTTTCGTGATGAAACACTGCCCGTTCATTGAATTTATTTTCAGATGATCCGCTTTCCGCCTATTTTTGTTAGGTCACTTTAAACTATTGCATACCATTTTAAACTATTGCATACCATGGAAATTGTATCAACCACGAAAGGGGGGGGGCAATACTCCGCCCCGATGATCGAGACGATTGAGGTCGCCGCGGAAAAAGGATTTGCCACGTCCGGAGACGTCCCTTCCTCCGACGGAATCAGCCCCCTGAGCTGCTACGACGATTTTTATTTGGGCGAAAACGAATAAAAAACCGGCAGCCATGAAAAAACAAGTCTCTCTTTTAACGCTGACCGCAGCGCTTCTCCTCGGCGCGTGCAGCACCTACGAGGAAGTTCCCGCAACATCCGGCGACGGAGCAACTGCCGTCGGTTTTCTCGCCGATATCGCTCCCCGCGAACAAAGCCGCGCCGACATCAACGTCGATTTCGGCACCGGTCTTACCGGCACATGGAACGGCGAAGACAAACTCGGCGTCCTCGCCAACGACTTCTCGAAGCTCCTGCAATTTACGTACACCACAGACAGCAAGGCTTTTACAGGCTCGCTCTTCGGCTCCGCAGGCACTTGGGCGTACCGCGCCTTCTACCCTCACAACGGAAACGCCACCGTTTCCGGCACGACCGTAACGGTTCCTTTCAGCGCCCTGCGCACCCAGAACGGAAACAAATACAACAGCGAATTCGACATCATGGCCGCCGACGCCATCACCCACAACAACGCCAAGCCGGGCAAAACGCCGGAAGGGAATGCCGTAAAGTTCAATCTTCACCGCATCACCTCGATCCTCGCGCTCAAACTGCAAGGCGGCGCTGCGTCGGAGAAAATAGCCTCCGTCATGCTGACGTCGAAAAAACCGATCGCCTCCGAAAAGCTGACTTTCACCGTTCCCTCGGACCCGAACGCCGCATACGATCCGTCGGCTATCACCCCGAAGCTGGTCGCCAAAGACGCCCCCGCAACGGGTTCTCCCATCTCGATCAACTCGGAGCACATCACCGTCACCTACGCCGACGGCACGGCTCCTTCGGCCGATTACAGCGAGACCTTTTTCAACGTGCTCCCTGATGACAGCTACGGCGACCTGACCTTCTCGGCCTGCACCGACAAAGGCAACGCCGCAAGCTTCACGATCACCCGAACGACACCCGTCGTCGCCAACTGGGTCTACACGGTGGAGCGGACCGCATCATTCACCAAAGCCGCAGCTCCGACCGTCGAATGGATCGGCCACAAAGACCTTACGACACCCACCGAACTGCTCGAAAGAGGCAACAGCGCCGATATCCAGGTCAGCGCACCGGGCGGCATCAAGTCGATGCAGGTGGATATCACCTCGTCGGTACTGACAACTCCTATGGAGGGAAGCGAACAAAATTTGCTGGAGGCGGTAGACCTCGCCCCTTCGATGGAACTGACCAATCCCGCCAATAATGACATGGCAGCCGCTTTAGCCGGACTCGGTTTTCCGACTCCGGCACAACTGCTCAACCAGCAGCATGTGTATTTCCAGATCGGCGGTCTGATAGACATGCTCGCCATGGTCTGCGCCGAGGTGACCGAAACGACGAACTCCGATTTCAAGTTCACCGTCACGGACAATGCCGGACAAAAAACAGTCATCACGCTGAAATACGTAAAAACAGTCGCCCCCGCCATTACTTACAACAACGACGCAGACCTTTGGGCCAATACAGCATCGTTTACGCTTTCAAATATTCCGGCCGATGCGACATCCGTTTCCGTGCAATATAAGAAATCGACCGCTTCGGATACGAAATGGCAGACCGCCGAAATTACCGGAAACAATACAAAAGCGGAAATAAAACCCGACTGGGGCACGCAATTTACGGCGGCGGACTGGACTACCCCCAACAGCGTACAACCGTTTTGGCGCATTACGGAAGGAACCGGCGTTTTTGCAAATAATACGTACGATTACAAATTGACCGTAGACGGAACGGAATACAAAGGGCAGTTTAAGACAGGCAACGGCGATGTAATTCCCGACGGGAATATGGAAAATACAAATCTTCCATGTTTCACACAAAATGGAAGTGAATCTTCCACATTTTGGGGTAGCGGTAATAATGACCAAACTCCGTCCTTGTGTACACAAATCACAACCGAGGGTAATAAATATGCAGTATTACAGTCAAAAAAAGCAGTCATTGTATTGGCAGCAGGCAACCTGTTTACCGGAACTTTTAAATATACGAGCGCAAGATTAGGAGGGACAGGAGCTGTCAATTTCGGACAAAAATATACATATACAGCCCGTCCTTCCGCACTTCAAGTAAAGTATCGCGCAAAAATCAATGCAGTTGATATGAATGTATTGAATGGTCCGTTAGCAAAAAAGGAACAGGACAAAGCACGCATTTTTGTCGCAATCATTAATTGGACATCACAGCATACTGTTTCATCTACCTATTCTCTGGGAGGATCAAACAATGGTTGCGTTGGTGGCTGGGATCCGGAAACAACAACAAATCCCGGCGAAGGCAAGATTATCGGTTATGGCTCTCTATGGCTCACTGAATCAGCAGAAACCGATTGGCAAAATGCTGATATACAAATTCAATGGTACGATAAGGCGATAAAACCTACAGAGGGAAATTACTCTCTAATAATTTCATGTGCAGCAAATGCATATGGCGATTATATGAATGGCTGCACAAGTAACTTCCTCCATATCGACGATATTCAATGGGTATACTAATCCCCCGATAACAAACCCGAAGGCCCCGCGGCCTTCACCCCCGACCTCCCTGCGATTGCAGGGAGGTTCTTTTATTAGGCACCGCCCGCACCGCGAAAGAAGGGCGCGCAAGCCATTTCCCGGCTGCGGAAAGACATCCGAAGAGAGGAGAATCCGGTCCGTCGGAGTGCGGCGCGTCGAGTGTTCGTGATGAAAAATGCGCTGTTCGTTGAATTTATTTTACAAATCCGCGGCACATGCCTATTTTTGCACATTGTCAACAAAAGACTGCATCCATGCGAACAAAAAGCCAAACATCCCGACCCAAACAGACGCTTCGGGACGTTTCGTATAAAGGCGCCCCGACCGGGACAGTCAAAGCGGCAGATGCGGCTGCCGAACCGGCAGCGCCGTCCGCAAACGGCACGACCGACAACACTCACCATTGAACGACCGGAATACCATGAAAAGACAACTCATATACTTAATGGCATCGGCGGCCCTGCTGGCGGCCGGATGCTCCACGGAAAACAAGGCTGAAGGCACGGAATACGGCACGCTGAAGGTCAGCTGCACCGCCGACGGTTCGATCGACGCCGCATCGGACGACACTTCCCGGATGCCGGCTGCGCCCTCCGTCCCCCAAGCCGGCGATTTCACGCTTACAGTCACCGGAGAATCGGGGACGCAAAAATGGGATACGCTCACGGAATTCGAGCAGAGCGACGCCGTGTTCCGAATGGGAACCTACACCGTCTCCGTCGCACACGGCGACCCCGATGCGGAGGGAATCGACAAACCCTATTATGCCGCGGAGAAGCGCGTCGAGGTGCTGCCCCGCCGCGCTGCAACGGTGGAGATGACCGCTACGATCGCCAACTCGCAGACGGTGGTCCGCGCCACGGAACAGTTCCTCAACTATTTCCACGACGCGCAGTTTACCGTAACGACGGCATCGGGCAACCAGTTCGACTTCACGCCCGGCAGCACGCCCGCCGACGAGCCGGTATTCGTCAAAAGCGCCACGACGCTCAAGGTAACCGGCACGGCACGCCGCCAGAGCCAGACCGGAACCGACGAGGGGCCTAAGGTCACCTTCTCCGAGCAAACGCTCGAAGCCACTTCGCCGCGCACCTGCCATATTTTCACCTTCGACGCAAAGGATGCGGGCAGCGTCACGCTGACCGTCACGCTCAGCGACGACTACACCGAAACCCGGCAGATCGACTGCGAAGTCAACGAGGGGGCCATAGACGATACCAAATAAGGAATAAAAAACAGCAAAAGATATGAAGACATTTACCAGACTTTTTACGATGTTGGCGGTTGCAGCGTTCGTTGCGGCAGGCTGTGTGAACGAAGAACCTCCCTACAAGGAGGAACCCAAGCCGACACCGGGCGACGCGACGGGCTTCCTGTCGGTAAGCGGCCTTTCGATGCGGGTGGTCTATGACGAGACGGACGTTCGTCCCGACGACACTTCGGACCAAACGCAAAGCCCGCAGGCCGTATCCGGCACCCGCGCCGAACAACCCGACGTGGACGGTTTCATCGTAGAAATTCTCGACGCCGACGACGCGCAGGTACTAAAAAAAACCTATGCCGAACTCAAACAGCAGCTCGCCGAGCCGATGAAACTTCCGGTGGGCGCCTACCGCATGGAGGTGCGCTCGGAGGAGAGCACTCCGGACGTAGCGTGGGAGCACCCGGTCTACGGCGCGACAAGCAGCTTCACGATTTCAAAGGCGCAGACGACCCAGCTCGAAGAGGTGGTCTGCACATTGCAGAATATCAAGGTCACGGTGGATTATTCGTCCGAACTGGCCGGCATGCTGGCCGACACCAGCAAGGCGACCATATCGCTGGGCCAGACCAGTCAGGAGTTTCTCAAAACCGAAACGCGCGCGGCCTACTTCAAATCGCTGGACATCGAGAATACGCTGGATTTCAACTTCGACGGCGTTTTCGCCGACACCGACATCCCCGCGCAGTTCAGCAAGCAGATCACGGGAGTCAAGGCCGGCCAGTGGCGTAAGATTTCGGTCGTAATCAACTATGCCGACAAAGGAACGCTTCTGTTTCAGGTAACGGTGGACAACAACATCATTCAGGACAACTCTTTCGTCGTAGACGGCACCGACAACCTGCTGGAAGAGCTTCTCGAAGACCCCAGCGCACCGGCTCTCGCATGGCCCGGACATGACATGTCCAAGCCTTTTACGCTGACGGACGCCATGTTCGACGACAACGGCAACTGCATCGAACCGTTCGTCTTCGACCTCGCATCGCCCAACGGCATCGAGTCGCTGCGCGTCAATATCGCTTCGACCAGCAGTCAGTTCATGGCTTCGATGGCGGCGATCCAGCTTCCCGAAACGTTCGACCTCTGCGCGCTCGACGCGTCGTCGCCGGCAGGCATCATACTCAAAGGATTCGGCTACCCTGTAGGCGGCGAACTCAAGGGCCAGCAGGCCAAGAGCTTCAACATCGCAGGGCAGATCAAGGCGCTCTACGAATTCGACGGCACGCACACCTTCTCGTTCGACATGACCGACGCAAAAGGCGTCTCGACCGCAGCCGCGCTCACGCTCGTCGTGGACAAAAGCGCGGGTCAGGAGGGTCCTGCAATCGTCTGGAGGGGCTACGATATCGACAAGCAGTACGAAGTGCAGAAAGACATGATAATCGACATCGACGTGACTGCAACTGCAGGCATCAAGTCTTTTTGGGTTACGATCGACTCCGAGGAGCTGAAAGATCTGCTTCCGGTCATCAACATGCCGGAGAAGTTCGACATCTGCGACATTCCGGCCGATCTGGCCGCGATTCTCCACGACGAATTCGGATTCCCGATCAACGAACAGGTGAAGAACCAGACCGCCGTAATGTTCTCGATCACCAAATTCGTCGAGATACTGCTGGAGATTCCGGGCGAGCATAACTTCGTCCTCGACGTGACGGACAACAACAACGTATTGACGCACAAGACCGTCAAACTCATCGTTAAAGCCGCCGAATAATGAAAAGACACATCACATATATCGCCATGCTGCTCACGGCACTCACCGGCGCGTCATGCTCGCAGGACGAAACTCCTGCCGGCGACGGGCGCACGGGCGTGATGGCGATGACGATTTCGACCTCGCGGGCGGAAGACAACGGCGAATACGATCCGCTGCAATACCAGAAAGTGTATATCTATAACAGCGAGGGCGGGCTGCTCCGCAAATACGCCGCGAAAGACGACATTCCCGAACGGCTGGAGCTGCTCTCCGGCACTTACCGCGTAGCGGTCGAGGCGGGCGAACAGGTCCCCGCGGATTTCTCGAAACGCTTCTACAAAGGCGAGGAGACATTCACCGTCAAACCCGGCGAAACGACCCATGCGGAGGTAGTTTGCAAGATCGCGAACACCGTCGTCGAAGTCAAATTCGACGCTTCGATCGTCGAGAATCTCGATCCGGGCTACTTCGTATGGATAGCCGGTACGGACAAATTCGACGAGGCGGAAGCCGAGTCGGGTGCGGTTCCTGCGCTCAAATTCACGGACGAAGGCACGGGCTATTACACCCTGCCCGCAGGTACGACTTCGCTGGCATGGATGTTCCGCGGCACGCATACGTCGGGCAAGCAGGTCGAGATGGAAAACACGCTGACCGAGGTCAAGGCCGGCGGCAAATACGTCTTCACCTTCCGCTACTCCCCCGACCTGCCGGGTTATATCGACGCCCTGCTGATCCGCGTCGATACCGAGACGGAAGACAAGGACGACAAGATTATTTTCAGTCCCGATCCGGCCCTTCTCACCGAGGGATTCGACAACGACGAGGTGCAGAAATACACGTCCGGCGAGAAGAAATACCGGATCATGGCTTTCGCAGAGCTGAAAAAATTCACGGTCTCGGTCGGCGACGACAGCTACGACTTGCTCACCGGCACGCACGAAGGCATTTCATTCACGCCTACCGATAAATACAACACCGAACTGACGTTGTCCGACGCCTTCTTCGCAGGACTAGCGGGCGGCGACCACGCCGTGACGATCCATGTGGAAGACGCCAACGGCGGCAGCAACGAGATTTCGACGACCTACCGTCTGCAGGGACTGGTTCCGGTTACGGAAAAAAGCTACGACCTCTGGGCCAATACCGTAACGCTGCAGGTCGTGGATTTCACCCGGTCGGCAAACGTAACGTTCGGTCTGTGCGGCAGCGACGGCCAATGGAAATACCTGACCGGCACGTCGCAGGGCGACGATTTCATCTCGGCGACCTATGCGCCCGAATGGGAAAATAAGACCGAAGCCGACTGGAGTACGCCCAATACGGTGCTGCCCTATTCGCGAATCAAAGACGGGACCGGCATTTCCGCAGGAAACACTTATGACTATAAAGCCACCATTAACGGCGCAGAGCATACCGGGCAATTCACGACCCAAGCAGGCAATGCCATGACTGACGGCAGTCTCGAAATGTGGAGAAGCGACAAGCAGTTTCCGGGAAGCGGCACCAAATACACGTTCTGGGGAAGCGGTTATAACTCGTTCGCCAAAGACCTGTGCACCCGCGACGATACCATGCCCGGCAGAGTCGGAAGCTATTGCGCCAAACTGACCGCAACCTATAACACGCTGGCCAAGGTTCCTGCTCCGGGTAATCTATTTACGGGAGACTTCGGCATTTCGCTTGTCCCAATGGGTGGCAATGTCTCTTTCGGCAAAAATTTCACCTACAACGCAAGGCCGAAAGCAATCAAATTCAAATACCACGCAACAATCGGACTTGTGGACTACAACCTCCACGAAGGGAAGATTCCCGTCGGCGAAATGGACAAAGCGCGGGTATTCGTATGTATCGTGGACTGGTCGGCCCAGCAAAAGGTATTTGCCGGCACAAAAGCCCCGACAGGCACATGGGATCCGGAGACACAGACCGAAGCAGCCAACGGTCCCATTATCGGCTATGCATCGAAATTCATCGACGAGACAACCCCCGGCGATGAAATGGTAGAAATCACGATGCCGATAAATTATTACCAGAACACGGCCGTTGCTCCGCAGGGCAAATTCAATATCGCCGTATCCTGCGCAACGAGTGCGTACGGCGACTTTATGGACGCCTGCACGACGAATGTGATGTATATCGACGATTTTGAATGGGTATATTAACGACTAAACGCACGACAATGCGCAAAATAACCATCAGCACGCTCCTGACCCTGCTGTATCTCGCAGGTACGGCTCAGGCGCTGCGTGCGCAGCAGACAACGGAGGACGCGTCCCTCCCGGCCGACAGCGTCGGACAGGAACGCGCGCTCACAATCAATGAAATGCGCCAACAGCGCGGTCTGACCGACACGCACAACCTCTTCGTCCCGCGCGGACAGTGGATATTCGGAGGAACGGCTTCCTACTCGACCCATTCGAACGAAACCTACCGGTTTCTGGTCGTCGAAGGCATCGAATCGAAGGGCTACACCTTCAAGGTCAGCCCGATGATCGCCTACGCATTGCGCGACAACATGGCCATCGGAGGACGCTTCATCTACTCGCGCTCGCTGCTCAAGCTCGACAAGGCCGACCTCAACCTCGGCGGCGAGGATTCGGACCTCAATTTCGAGGTGAACGACTACTATTCGCTGCGCCACAGCTACTCGGTGGCGGTAATCTGGCGGCAGTACATTCCGCTGGGACGCAACAAACGCTTCGCGCTCTTCAACGAAATGCAGCTGTCCGGAGGCGGCACGCAGGCGCGCTTCGCCAAGGATTCCCCGGTGAAGGGCACCTACGAAACAGGCTACACCTTCTCGCTCGGCATTTCGCCCGGCATCGTGGCCTTCGCGACGAACAACATGGCCGTCGAAGTAAACGTCGGCGTAATGGGTATCACCTATACGCACACCAAGCAGGTACACAATCAGGTTACGGTCGGCAAGCGCGACGCCAGCATGATGAACTTCAAGGTCAACATCTTCTCGATCGGACTCGGTATGGCATTCTATCTCTAAAATCGGCAAGCACATGAAACGAATCATACTTTCCATCTTCTCGGTATTCATTACGCTCGGCGCCGCAGCGGAGACAGAACAAGCCCGTCCCGCAATGCAGCAGTCCGAAACCGCTGCCGACGCTGAAACGCCTTCGGTCACGGCCGAATCCGCCGCAGCCCCCGCGGCGCAGACAGCAACGCCCGCCACGGCGCAGACATCCGAAAACCTGCAGATCGCAGAGACATTTGCGACGCCCGTACCGTCGCCCATCGCCGCCGAAAAGCAGAAACGGCCCAAGGAACAGCGCTTTCTACCGACGCGCAAACGCATCGACCGCGAAATCAACAAACTCAAATTCGCCTACAAAGGCGAAGTGATGATGGGGCTGACGGCATCGTACGGCACCCTGTCAAGCGATGATACGGACATCATGCTCATCCTCGACAACATCAACGCGGACGGTACGGTTGCTACGGTCAAACCCTTTGTCAGCTATTTCTACCGCGACAACAACTGCATCGGCGTGCGTTTCGGTTACCGCCACATGAGCGGCACGCTCGACAACACCTATTTCGATGCCGGCGAGGGCAACGACCTTTCGGGGCAGCTCCCCTATATCGACCTTTCGAGCGACAACTACTCGTTCGGCATCTTCCACCGTTCGTACGCCGGACTCGATCCCAAGGGGCGTTTCGGACTCTTCGCCGAATTCGAACTGGCCCTCTCTACGGGTACTTCGAACTTCCTGTACGACCCCGACCGCAAGGAGGGCGGCAACCCCAATCGTACCTACAGTGACAATACGCAGGTAAAACTTTCGTTTAATCCGGGAGCGGCCGTCTACATCTTCCCCAACGTCTGCGCGACGCTTTCGTTCGGGCTGGGTGGCATACAGTACAATTCCGTCACCCAGAAGGATGCCGACGGCAACAAGGTCGGTTCGCGCAAGGCTTCGAACATGCGCTTCCGGCTCAACATCGCAGCCATCAATTTCGGCATGACGATCCATTTGTGGGACAAGAAAAAGCAGTAAGACATGAAATATTTCCGCATACTCTTCTCGGCAGCAGCGCTTCTTTTAGCCGCTTCGTGCATCGACAACGACGTGCCTTATCCCGTCGTCGAACTCAGGATCGCGGGCGTCGAAGGCAGCGGCTTCACCGTGTCGGGCATCAGCATCGCCAACCGCACCGTGGCGCTTACGCTGGATGAGAAAACCGACATACGCAAAGTCGGCATCGACAAGGTTACGTTCGACGTCGCGACCTCCAATCCGATGATGACCGACACGGAGTCTTTCATCGGCCAGATCAAAACGTCGCGGCCCCTCAGCGGAGAATTCGACCTGCGTTCGCCGCTGTACGTCACTCTCTCGCTCTATCAGGATTACGAATGGACGATCGTGGCCGAACAGCCGATCGAGCGCGCCTTTACGGTCGCAGGCCAGATCGGCGCGACGGTAATAGACGCCCAGAAACGTACGGCGACGGCCTATGTGGCCAAGGGGACGAACCTCGGCGACATTACAGTCACCCGGCTCAAACTGGGTCCTGCCGACATCACGACCTACTCTCCCACGGCGGAAGAACTTTCGGCTTCGGGCTTCGAAACGATGCGTTTCGTCGATGCGACCTATCACGGAACGACCGAACGCTGGACGCTCCATGTCGAGCATACCGACCTGAAAGTAGCATTCCGCGAAACCGATCTCTGGAACAACACGGGCGTCATAACCGCCATGGTAACGGAAGAGGAGTATCCCAATGCTGTGATCCAATACCGTGTGAAAGGCACCGACGAGTGGCAGGCGACGCAAAAGGGCGAGCGGGACGAAACCGGACTCTTCACGGCCGCTGTCACCCCCGAATGGACGAACTCGACCAACGCCGCCGGGCTCCCCGTCAAACGTCTGGTGCGGACCAAGGGCGTCTATGCGGGTCAGACCTACGAGTTGCGGCTGCTCGTCAACGGAGAAGCGACCGAAACGTCCGAATACACCGTCCCCGCGGGCGACGTCATACCCGACGGCAACATGGAAAATCCGGGGCTTTCGTGCTTCACACAAGAGAATCAGAATGCGGAATTCTGGGCCAGCGGCAACAACGGCTTCGCTGAGGAACTCTGCACATCGGCCGCTTTCGACGGAATGGGCGGCAGCCGCTGCGCCCTGCTGAAAGCCTCGGCTCCCCCGATCGTGGGACTGGCCGCGGGCAACCTGATGTCCGGCATCTTCTACAAAGACGGTCTGACGACCGGCGTCGTGGAATTCGGGCAGCCCTACACATGGACGGCACGCCCCTCCGGCATGAAAGTAAAATACCATGCGACGGTCGGCATCGTCAATCAGACAAAACACAGCGGAGCGCCGATCGGCAAGGGCGATCAGGACAAGGCCCGGATCTTCGTGGCAATCGTAGACTGGAATGCCCGTCACCGGGTAGCTTCGGGAAGGGGCGCCCCGACCGGCACTTGGGACCCGACGGAAACCACGGCAACGGACGAGGGCAAGATCATCGCCTGCGGTTCGCTGTTCATCGACCGTTCGACCGCCGGCGACCGGATGACCGAAATCACGCTGCCGCTCGATTTCTACGACACGCAGGCCCGTCCCACGGGCAAATACAGCATCGTCATCTCCTGCTCGACCAGCGCCTACGGCGACTTCATGGTCGGCTGCACGACGAACACGATGTACGTCGACGACTTCGAATGGGTTTATTAAGCCGGGAGCGTTAAAACCGGAAAACACAACGAAAAAGGATGGGACGCGTCGGCGTCCCATCCTTTTTCATTACGGGCACTCAGGTCCCAGTTCCGCGCCGCTGCCTCCCCCACCGCAGTCTCCAATCCCTCACCGCAGTCTCAATCGCTCGCTGCTGTTCCCACTCCTTCGCCGCCCCTCTCAGAACAAAAAACAAAAGCGGCAGAACCGATGGTTCTGCCGCTTCGTTATCGCACTCTGGCTTACGTTCCGCCGGGCGGAAATCACCTCACGGCGACCCGGCAATATTTGTCATAACGGCCTATCACGTCGTTCACGTAAGCCAGCGTCTGCCGGCTGCCGGTGAAACGGCCGCACTTGACCACTTCGTTCTCGTAGTATTCGGGCTGCGCCTTGAGCTGCAGGTACCGGGCTACCACCTCCCACGAATTGGGATCCTCCCCGTTGACACGCGCCAGACGCCGGGCATCGTTCACATGGCCTATACCGCTGTTGTAGCAGGCCAGTATTATGCTCATCCGGTCCTTGTCCGAAGTTTCCGCAGGAAAACGGAGCGTACTCTTTATTTTCGACATCAGCTTGTTGGCCAGCCATATGTTGGTCTCTGGATTGGCTATATCGCCTGCCGGAACGTCGAACTGACGCGCTACCGAAGGCATGATCTGCATCAGTCCCTTGGCTCCGCTGCGCGAGGTGATATCGGGCGTAAAACGCGACTCGTGATACGCGATGGCGCTCATCAGGCGCCAGTCGTGGCCCTCTTTTTCGCTGATGTTGCGAATGATGTTGTCGTAGGCCGAAATCACGTAATCGCCGTCGCTGAGCAGCGAATTGCCGAAATCGGCCTCTTCGTTCAGCATGTCGTCCGTCACGGGTGTGCTGAACTTGGCGTTAAAGCCGTAAAATGTCGTAAGAATTGTTAAGAACGCAAACGTTAAAACTGTCTTTTTTAACATAAAAGGTTGTTTTGCGGGCAGTTCACACCGCGCAGAACAATACGCTAATCATAGAAACCCCATGAGATACCGATTTTGAACATGCCCGGATTCAGCGGATAGTTAGCCGCCGAGAAATATTCTCCGTTACCGAACAGTCCCTTGTTCACATGCTGATATTTCAGGAATATCCGCATTCTCTTCCACTTACCCATGACGAAAGCGTCCACGTAGGGATAATTCCCCACCTCGACCTCGCGCTGGTTGTAAAACGCCGACAGTGCGGGATTGTAACCGGGCGCATAATAACGCGTATTATAACGTCCGTCCAAACCGATCTGCAGGCGCAATACGTTGCGCACGACCCAGAATTCGTAATAATACGAAAGGAAGGCGCTCAAAAGCGGAACGGGTGCAACTTCTTGATTCGTACTCCACTGCAACAATACCCTGTTGTCCAAATGAAGTCCGCCTAAGCGGAAATCTTTGCGAGCGTACACACTCGTGAGGCTTACGTTTCCACCCTGCTGGGTAATCTGGCTGTCTGCGTCGTAATAGATCTTGTCGCTGACGACGCCCTGCCATGCTCCCGCTTCAAACGCGAAATCGGGAATCGAAAACTTCACCTCGAACCGAGTTTCATTCTCCTTGCCTAAAGGAGTGGACCATATATAATGGTTCGAGAAGAGATTCTCCTGCCAGTAGTTGGGCGAGCGGCGGTCCATCGTGAACCGACCTTCGAGAATCAGGGGGTGTCCGCGGAGATACCCCGTCAGCGCCAGATGGGCGCCCAAGGTGAGGTCTCCGCCTCTGTATCCCGACGGGTAGAACTTGAGGTTCGCATCCCAATCGACATATTTTTTTATCTTGCCTCCGACGGAGCCGTATGCGAAATAGCTGGTCTTGTTGACCTTCGTATACTTTCCCGTCAGGAAATCACGCATTTCGAACTGCGAGTAGGTATGCATGTCGATGCCTATGCCGGCATCAATCGTGCCTACCACGCCGTTGCGGTCCCAAGGCTGCGCCTGAACGAAGAAGCGGTTCGAGATAACGCGCTCGTAAATCGAGTCGCGCGTATCGCGGGGATTGATGAACCAGTCCTTGTAGTAAATCCCCTCCGTAGGCTTGAATTCGCCCGTCTCCGGGTCCCGCTCGCCCCGCTCGTTCGTATAGCCAGCCTTTATATCCGTATAGACCTTGCTCCACGAGCTGTACTCGAACGAATGGCCTATGAATACCGCCGAAAGGTCGGCCAGCGAAAAATCGTTGTCCGTCACCCGCTGCAGCGGAAGCGCATACGACTGGGTGACGAAGAAGGCGTTGTTGCGGTAGGTATTCTGCGCCTCGGCGTCGGCCAGCTTCATCGGTACGCCCGACGGCATCTGGAACGTCGTATCGGCAATGGCCCACGTGCCGACCACGCCGCCGTTTTCCTGCTGCTCGATGTGGTTGTTGTAATAGGCCGCATGCACCGAATAGCGTTTGCCCGTATGGTTGAACGCCACCGCGAGGTTGTGGTTCTTGGTGCGGGACCAGATATACTGTCCGCGCGTTCCCCGCGCCTTGTAATCGACGTTGAACCCCGTCGTCGGCGAGACGTTCTGCGCGTGCATGATGTTGAAGTTCTCCTCGCGGAAACGCTTCTGCCCCGATTCGAGGTAGGTCATGCGGATGATCGGCTTCTTCGTATTGTAGAAGGGCACGTTCTCCATATCGTACGTGTAGGCATAGTAGGGACTCGCGAAACCGAAGTCGAAGTTCTGGGGCCGCCGGAAATAGTTCATCGGCAACGAAGCCTGTCCGAGAGCGCCCTGCGCGATGTCGCCCACCTCTTCGCGGTAGAACGGATAGTCGATGCGCCAGTCGGTCAGCGTCGTGTCCAGCGGTCCGATCTCAACGCGGTTGTAGTCGCGCCTGACGTTCCAGCGGAAATTGTTCAGCGAGCGGACCGAATCGCTGAAAAAATAGGATTCGAGCGGCTTGCGGATCTTGCGCTCCTTCTTGGTCGTATCCTGCGGCTGCTGTTCGCCCTCCTCGCCCTCTTCCGCAGGCTGTTCGAACGGATTGTTGCCGTACAGGCTGCCGGTCTGCCCGCGCTGCTGCGCACGCATCAGCGTCTTGGCGTCGAAACCCTGCGAACGGACGACGCCGGGCGCTGTCAGGAACAGACCGAGCAAAGCTGTCAGCAATATTCTTTTCGTCAATCTCGACATAGAACGGGAATCCGCGGCAAAGGTAATTAAAAAAATTTAGATATAAAATTATTCCTCCGGGCAAGCCGCTGAATCACGGCTCTTTAGCGTCACGATCCAGTTTACCGCCGAAACGACGATATAAAGCAGAATGATAACCGGGACGGCCCGGACACCCAAGGCGACCAACAGGACAACGGACAGCGCAATAAAGAGATAGCGGATCTCGTTGCCTTTAAAAGAAAAACTCCGGAACTTGAAAGCGAACATCCTCACCGGCGAAATGAGCAGCCACGACATGACCGGCATCAGCAGGAGCACCCAGACGCCCAGACTGAAGCCCGTCTTGGCGTTCATCCAACCCAGTGCAGCGAAGAACAGCGCATTGGCCGGAGTGGGCAGGCCGCAGAATTCGGTGTGCTGCGTTTCGTCGATATTGAACTTGGCCAGCCGCAGCGCCGAGAAAGCCGCCACCACGAAGCAGAGCACGCTGCCGCCGTAGCGCATCCACGGTTCGGCATCGGCCGCAAGCGCGTCGTTCCACAGCACGAAAAGCACCGAAGCCGGAACGAATCCGAACGAAACCATGTCGGAGAGCGAATCCAGCTGGACGCCGATGGCCGAGGGACACTTCAGCAGCCGGGCGGCGAAGCCGTCGCAATAGTCGAAGACGCCCGCGGCGACGGTGAGCCAGAAAGTCAGCTCCAGATCGTGGTAAACCAACGCCGAAACCGCCGCAAACGAGCCGCAGAGCAGGCTTGAGAGGGTCAGCAGATTGGGTATGGTGAACAGTTTTATTTTCATCGGGAACCTAAAAATATTTATTCCAGCAATAGGCGGCAAAGTTACAAAATATTTTTATCTTTGTCTCACTAAATTCCATATTATAACTATGGCAAGCAACAAATATTGTGTCATCATGGCCGGCGGCATCGGTTCGCGCTTCTGGCCCAAGAGCAGGCAGTCGATGCCCAAACAGTTCCTCGACATACTGGGAACGGGAAAATCGTTTATCCGCCACACTTACGAACGCTTTGCAAAAATCGTCCCCGCCGAGAACTTTCTCGTCGTGACCAACCATAAATACAAGGACCTCGTACTCGAACACATCCCCGAAATCGGCGAACGGCAGGTGCTCTGCGAACCGATCGGCCGCAATACGGCCCCCTGCATCGCCTATGCGGCCTACACGCTGCTGAAACAGAATCCCGATGCGGAGATGATCGTCACCCCGGCCGACCACCTGATCCTCAACGAAGAGGACTTCCGCCAAATCATCGGCGAGTGTCTCGAATTCGCCGACAAACACGACGCCCTGCTGACCGTCGGCATCAAACCGACACGTCCCGATACGGGTTACGGCTACATTCAGGTTTCGGACACCAACGTCATCAGCAAGGTCAAGTGCTTCACCGAGAAACCGAACCTCGAACTGGCGCAGACCTTCCTGCAGACGGGCGAATTCTTCTGGAATTCGGGCATCTTCATCTGGAAGGTGCAGACCATCGTCGAAGCCTTCCGGAAATACCTGCCCGAACACCATGCCATGTTCAGCGGCGTGATGAAGGCGCTGGGCACCGACGCCGAGAAAACCACCGTCGAAATCGTCTTCTCGGAGTGCCGCGCCATTTCGATCGACTACGGCATCATGGAGAAGGCCGACAACGTATACGTCCGCTGCGGCGATTTCGGCTGGAGCGACGTGGGCACGTGGGGCTCGGTCTACCAGCATTCGCGCAAGGACCGTTACGCCAACGCCGTGCCTGAACAGGGGTGCTACCTTTACGACACGCGCAGCAGCATCGTTTCGCTGCCCAAGGACAAGGTGGCCGTCATCAGCGGCCTGAAGGAGTACATCGTCGTGGATACCGACGACGTGCTGATGATCTGCCCCCGCTCCGAGGAGCAGAACATCAAGAAATTCATCGACGAAGTCAAATTCCACAACGGAGACAAACACATCTGACGCATCCGGGCCGGCAGCCCGCATATACGGCATCCATATGTCCGAACTGTACGATATTTTCCGGCGGCACCCCCGCATCTCGACCGACACGCGCCGCATCGAGCCGGGGTCCGTCTTCTTCGCCCTGCACGGGGCGACCTTCGACGGCAACCGCTTCGCCGCCGACGCACTCTCCAAAGGCGCCGCATACGCCGTCGTGGACGATCCTGCGGCCGTCAGCAGCGACCGCACGGTACTCGTCGGCGATACGCTCGAAGCCCTTCAGGAGCTGGCGCGCGAACACCGCCGCGAACTGGCGATTCCGATTCTTGCCATTTCGGGCAGCAACGGCAAGACCACGACCAAGGAGCTGGTGAGCCGCGTGCTGGCCGAACGCTTCGAAGTCTATGCCACGCACGGCAACCTCAACAACCACATCGGCGTGCCGCTGACGCTGCTCGCCATGACCCGCGACACCGAATTCGGCGTGGTCGAAATGGGCGCCAGCGCCTGCGGCGAAATCGCCCTGCTGGCGTCTATCGCCGAACCCAACTACGGCATCCTGACCAACATCGGCCGCGCGCACCTCGAAGGATTCGGCGGCCCGGAGGGCATTCGCCGCGGCAAGGGCGAACTGCTGGACTATCTGGCCGCGAACGGCGGCCGCGCCTTCGTCCCGCGCGAAGACCAAACGCTGACCAACATGGCCGCGGAGCGCGACGGGCTGGCTGCGGAATACTACTCCGTAACACTGGCCGACGGCATCGCGCACCATCTGGAGGGAGACTACAACCGCTTCAACATCGCGGCGGCCGTGGCCGTAGGACGCTATTTCGACATCGACGGCGAACGCATCCGCCACGCCGTCGGCAGCTATATGCCCGACAACAACCGTTCGCAGCGGACCGAAACGGAGCGCAACACGCTGATCGTGGATTGCTACAACGCCAACCCGTCGAGCATGCGCGCTTCGGTCCTCAACTTCCTCGCCGAGCCGGCCGGCGGCAGAAGCCGCCGCGTGCTGATTCTGGGCGACATGCTCGAACTGGGCGCATGGTCGGAGCAGGAGCACCGCGACATCGTCGCCCTCGCAGCCCGGAATCCGGACGCTGAACTGATGCTCGTGGGCGGAGAATTCGCCCGCGCCTGCGCCGGCATGGAGCCGCAGCCCGCCAACACCGCCCTCTTCCCCTCGCGCGAGGAGCTGATCGCCGAACTGCGCCGCCGTCCGGTCGAGAACGCCTTCGTGCTGGTCAAGGGTTCACGCGGCATCGGGCTGGAAAAGGCGCTCGAAGAGCTGTAACATCGCCCGGCAGGCCCTCCCGCGCACAGAGTCGCCCGCCTTACAGAACCTTTCCGCCGCACAGGACCTTTCCGCCGCACAGGACCTTTCCGCCGCACAGGACCTTTCCGCCGCGCAACGCCGGAGCGAGGAGGGGGGGGGCAACGAAGGACCCGGAACGAAGAAGGGGCAGGAACGAAGAGAGGCCCGGAGCAGAAGAAGACCCCGGAGCGAGACAGGACCCGGAACAAGGGAGGGCCCGGAGCGAAAAGAGGCGCCGCGCCGACAAAAAGCACCTTTACCCCGGACAGAACCACACCGACGAACGAGAACCGCCTAAATAATAATGCCATGAAACGATTGCTGTCCGCATTGCTGCTGCTGGCCGCGGCCAATGCCGCCGCCGGCGAGAAAAGCGTTTCGCTCGAACGCGATTTCGGAACCCTCTACGGCACGCTGCTCACGCCCGGCGAAGGCGCCGAAACCGTGGCGGTCATCATCGCGGGATCAGGTCCCACACCCCGCAACGGCAACACGAACAACTACCTCTATCTGGCGCAGGAGCTCGAAAAAGCGGGTATCGCCACGCTCCGCTACGACAAACGGGGCATCGGATCGAGCAAATTCGACGACCCGGACAAAATGGCCGACGCCACGCTCGACGACTTCATCGGCGACGCTGCGGCATGGGCCGAGTACCTCTCCCGGCAGGATTTCCGCCGCATCGTGCTGATCGGCCACAGCGAAGGGGCGCTGATCGCCTTCTGCGCGGCGCAACAATGCCCCGAAGTCGACGCCGTGATTTCGTTGGCGGGCGCCGGCTATCCGCTCGACGAAATACTCCAGCTTCAGCTGGCCGCACAACTCGCCCCGACACACATGGAGCTGCTGATGCAGGCCCGTGCCATCACCGCCGCCCTGAAACGCGGCGAACGGGTCGAGTCGTGTCCGCCCGAACTGACGCCCCTCTTCGCACCCCCGTTACAGACATTCTGGATCTCGTCGCTGAGCTACGACCCGCGCGAGGAGATTCGCAAAGTGACGGTTCCCGTACTGATCGTCAACGGCGACATCGACTTCCAAGTGACGCCCGACAACGCCGACGCACTGGCGAAAGCCCAGTCCCGGTCCCGGAAAACGATCATCGAAGGCATGACCCACACGCTCAAAAAAGCCTCCGGCCCCACGCGCACGGAGCAGATCGCCGCCTATACGGACGATACGCTTCCGGTCGCTCCGGAGCTGGTCGCCGCCGTCACCGGATTCATCGAAGGACTCTGAGGTTCGCTTTTCGCCGCTTCTCCGCCGGGGGATTTCCGTCATTCGATTATTTTGGTTATTTTTGATTCCGCAAAAAGACAATCGACACCCCAAGTACCGATCAGAACCTCCCACAATCCAATGCCATGACACTCCTGTTCAGCATCGAATACCGCACCCGCTGGGGCGAACAGCTCGTACTCCGCCTCGGCAGGCGGCGCATCGCCCTGCAATACGCCGACAGCGGCGTCTGGACCTGCGCCGTAGAGCGATACGCCCCTGCGGCGCAACCGGCAGAATACCGTTACGAAGTCGAGCGCGAGGGCGTGTGCATCCGCCGCGAATGGCGTCCGCACATCCTGCGCATCCCCGCCACACCTGCGCCCCGCACGCTCCGCATCCGCGACCGCTGGATCGACATGCCCGCCGATACGCCCTTCTACTCCTCGGCCTTCACGCGGGGCATATTCGGCCGCGGCGAAAGCGGGCCGCAGCAGAAAAACGGCGGCAACATCACCCTGCGCGTCGTCCTGCCGACCCTGCGCCCCGACGAAGTGCTGGCCGTCGCAGGCAGCGGCAGGGAGCTGGAGGGGTGGCAGCGGATCGTTCCGATGGACGACAGCCGGTTTCCGGAGTGGGATCTCCGGCTCGACGCGCCGCAGAGATTCGAATACAAGTTCCTGATCGCCGACCGCAGGACCCTGACCCCGATCATGTGGGAGGAAGGTCCCAACCGCGCATGGAACGACCTGCCCGGCGAAGGCGAACACATCGTCGAAGCCGCGGCGTACCTCCGCTTCCCCGAACGCAGGTGGCGCGGAGCCGGGACGGCGATTCCGGTCTTTTCGCTCCGCTCGGAAGCCGGATTCGGCGTCGGCGAATTCTACGACCTGAAACTGCTGATCGACTGGGCCGCCGCAACGGGCCAGCGGGTACTCCAGCTGCTGCCGATCAACGACACCACGATGAACGGCACGTGGGAAGACTCCTACCCCTACAACGCCAATTCGATCTTCGCCCTGCACCCGCAGTTCATCCGGCTGACCGCCGCCGGCGTCGAAGAGGACGACGAATACCGCAGCCTGCGCGACCGGCTGAACGCCCTGCCCGAAGTCGATTACCAACAGGTCAATACGCATAAACTGCGTCTGCTGCGCAGCGCGTTCGAGCGAGAGGGGCGTCGCACCGCCGCCCGCCGCGATTACCGGGAATTCATGCGGGACAACAGCCACTGGCTCATGCCCTACGCCGCCTACCGCACCCTGCGCGACGAATTCGGCACCGCCGATTTCTCCCGCTGGGGCGATTACGCCCGCTACGACAAAAAGGCCGTCGAAGCCTACTGCCGCCGCAACAGCCGCGAAATCGCGTTTCACTGCTTCGTGCAGTACCACCTGCACACGCAACTGTCCGAGGTCTGCGCCTACGCCCGCAGCCGGGGCGTCGTCCTCAAGGGCGACCTGCCGATCGGCGTCAGCCGGACGAGCGCCGACGCATGGATTCATCCGCGGCTTTTCCACATGGATTCGCAGGCCGGAGCACCGCCCGACGCCTTTTCCGCATCGGGCCAGAACTGGGGCTTCCCGACCTACGACTGGGAGCACATGGCGCAGGACGGCTATGCGTGGTGGCAGGCCCGCATGGCGAAGATGGCCGAATATTTCGACGCTTTCCGCATCGACCATATCCTCGGCTTCTTCCGCATCTGGGAGATTCCCGTACATGCCGTTCACGGCCTGCTGGGCTATTTCAATCCCGCCCTGCCCTACTCCGCCGACGAACTGCGCGGCATGGGCTTCGATACGGCCGGGGGACGCTTCACCGTTCCCGCGCCCGACGACCGGATGCTCGGCGAACTGTTCGGCGAACTGGCCGACGAAGTGCGCACGACCTGCATGAAGGAGGGCCGGCTGCTGCCCGCCTATGCGACGCAACGCAAGGTCGCCGAGCGCTTTCCCGGCGACGATCCGCGCCGAAGCCGCCTGCGCGAAGGGCTGATGACGCTGCTCGACGACGTGCTGTTCATCGAGGACCCGCGCCGCAAAGGTTTTTTCCATCCCCGCATCGCGGCCCAATCGACCTATATGTACCGCACCCTCGACCCGCAGCGGCGCGACACTTTCGACCGGCTTCACGACGACTTCTTTTACCGCCGCCACAACCGGTTCTGGCAGGAGTCGGCCCTGCGCAAACTCCCCGTGCTCCTCTCGGCGACGCGGATGCTGGCCTGCGGCGAGGACCTCGGCATGATTCCCGACAGCGTTCCCGAAACGATGCGCGCACTGCAAATCCTTTCGCTCGAAATCCAGCGGATGCCCAAATCGCTGGGCGAGGTGTTCGCCGACCCGGCGCGCTACCCCTATTTCTCGGTCTGCACCACCTCGACCCACGACATGAATCCCCTGCGGGCATGGTGGGAGGAGAACCGCGAACTCTCGGAACGTTTCTACCGCGAAGTGCTGGGCATGGAGGGCGACGCTCCCCGCACCTGCGAACCGTGGATCTGCCGCCGCATCGTCGACATGCACCTACGCTCCCCGGCCATGCTCGCCATACTTCCGCTGCAGGACTGGCTCGCGACCGACGCGGCCCTGCGCAGTCCGCATGCGGACAGGGAGCGCATCAACATCCCGGCCGCGCCCCGCTATTACTGGCGCTACCGCATGCACCTCACGCTGGAGGAGCTGCTCCGGCAGGAGCCGTTCAACGCCACGCTCCGCGAAATGATAATCGCCGGCGGCCGCCGTTAATCCGGCCAGACTGTTCCCGTTGATTTCCAACAGCGGAAAGACCGCGTTCGGAACCGCCCCGCGCATAACCGCAGCACTCCCCGATTCGTCCCGCCGTCCGGAATCCGGATTCGTGCGAATCGGGCCGTAGGCGGCAAAACACCCCGCCGCCGGGGAAGCGGCGCGATTCTTCGGCCCTTGTTCGTGAGGAACAAGGGCTTTTTGGTGCGTATTTCTAAATTATTTTGTTATTTTTGTCCGACAGTTATTCCCAAACGTTCAAATTCTCAGCATTCATGACACTCAACGAATATCAGCAGCACGCGCTCGAAACGGCGATCTACCCCGAAAACCGCCGCATCATCTACCCCACGCTCGGACTGACGGGCGAAGCGGGCGAGGTGGCCGACAAAGTCAAGAAAGTCATCCGCGACGGACACGAGGAGTTCTCCGACGAGAAACGGCTCGAAATCGTCAAGGAGATCGGCGACGTATTGTGGTACTGCGCCACGCTCTCGCGCGATCTGGGCTACGAACTGGACGACGTGGCGCAGATGAACGTCGACAAGCTCCGTTCGCGCATGCAGCGTCACATCATTTCGGGCAGCGGCGACAACCGCTAACTATGGAAGACTATATCTTACGTGAAATCAACCGCATCGGAGAGCTGATCGCAGCCCTTCTGGACAAAATCGGTCTCCTCAAAAAGTCGGGCGCCCCCGAACTCATCCGGGAAACCGCCAAAACGGAGCTGGCCGAGCAGTTGGATCTGGACATCGACACGCTGCTGGCCGGAGAGGATTTCATCGCCACCCTCGTCGGCGAATACGGATTCAGCGACGCGGACCTCGAAAAATTCGCCGAACTGCTGTTCGACTTCGCCGCGGCATCCGAAGAGCGCGGCGAGCGGCTGCGTCTGGCGGCCGCAATCGGCGCACTCTACAGCTACCTCGACGAGAAGAAGGCGCCCGCATCGCTCAACCGCTACTACATCCTCAAGGATCTGGACAAATACATCAAAGAACCTCAATAAATGGAACAGGAAAAACAACTTACATCGCTGCCCGAAAACGCTTACCGGGAACTCAAACCGGGCGAAGAGTACACGCCCATCATGCCCGCCTCGTCGTCGCCCCGCGAGGTGACGCCCTATTCGGTCACGATGGGCATCGTCATGGCCGTCGTCTTCTCGGCCGCGGCGGCATTTCTCGGCCTGAAGGTCGGACAGGTATTCGAAGCGGCGATCCCGATCGCCATCATCGCCGTCGGCATGGGCAACGTACTGGGTAAAAAGAACATGCTGGGACAGAACGTCATCATCCAGTCGATCGGCGCCTGTTCGGGCGTAATCGTCGCGGGCGCCATCTTCACCCTCCCGGCGCTCTACATCCTCGGACTCGACGCGGCATTCTATCAGGTATTCCTCTCGTCGCTCTTCGGCGGCCTGCTGGGTATCGTCCTGCTGATCCCGTTCCGCAAATACTTCGTCAAGGAGATGCACGGCAAATACCCCTTCCCCGAAGCGACGGCTACGACCGAAGTGCTCATCTCCGGCGAGAAGGGCGGCAATCAGGCCAAGCTGCTGGCCGTGGCGGGACTCATAGGCGGTCTTTACGATTTCGCCGTCGGCACGTTCGGCATGTGGACCGAAGCGGTCTCGACGCGCATCTGCGCATGGGGACAGGTCGCCGCCGACAAGTTCAAGGTCGTCTTTTCGCTCAACACCTCGGCCGCCGTGCTGGGTCTGGGCTACATCATCGGTCTGAAATACGCCATGATCATCACCGCAGGTTCGTGTCTGGTCTGGTTCCTCGTCGTGCCGCTGGTGGGTTCGCTGGCCGACAGCATCGACCCGGCTGCCATGGCTTCGCTGCTGGGCGTAACGCGCGCCGACATCATGGCCGATCCGCAGCGTCTTTTCACGGCCGAGAACCTCTTCGCCTTCATCGGCAAGCCGCTGGGCATCGGCGGTATCGCCATGGCGGGCATTATCGGCATCGTCAAACAGTCGAAGATCATCCGTCAGGCCGTAGGGCTGGCCGTTTCGGAGTTGGGGGGGGGCAACAAAACCCAAGCCGCCGCTACCGAACGCACGCAGCGCGACCTGACGATGAAGCGCATCCTCACGATCCTGATCGCCACGCTCGTCTCGATCTTCGTCTTCTTCCACTTCGGACTGCTCGACGGCTGGGTACAGTCCGTGACGGCCATTCTGATCGTCTTCGTCATCTCGTTCCTCTTCACGACCGTGGCGGCCAACGCCATCGCCATCGTCGGCACGAACCCCGTGTCGGGCATGACGCTGATGACGCTCATCCTCTCGTCGCTGGTGCTCGTAAGCGTCGGACTGAGCGGCACGACGGGCATGACGGCGGCGCTGATCATCGGCGGCGTGGTCTGCACGGCGCTCTCGATGGCCGGCGGCTTCATCACCGACCTCAAGATCGGCTACTGGCTCGGCACCACGCCCCGCAAGCAGGAGGCATGGAAATTCCTCGGCACGTTCGTTGCTGCGGCAACCGTGGCCGGGGTGATGATCATCCTCAACAAATCGTACGGATTCGTGGGCGAGGGCGCCCTCGTGGCTCCGCAGGCCAACGCCATGGCGGCCGTGATCCAGCCCCTGATGACCGGCGGCCAGACCCCGTGGATGCTCTACTTCTGCGGCGCGGCGCTGGCGCTGGTGCTGACCTCGATCGGCGTTCCGGCACTCGCTTTCGCACTGGGCATGTTCATCCCGATGGAGCTGAACGCTCCGCTGGTAGTCGGCGGTCTGGTAGCGTGGTTCGTTTCGAACCGCTCGAAGGACGAAGCTCTCAACAAGGCGCGCTTCGACCGCGGCACGCTGATCGCGTCGGGCTTCATCGCCGGCGGCGCGCTGATGGGCGTGGTGAGCGCCCTGCTGAAATTCGCCGAGGTGGACTGGTTCCTGAGCGGATGGGCCTCGTCGAACGCCGCAGAGTGGACCGGACTGGTCATGTACCTCGCACTGATCGGCTACTTCGGCTGGCACACGCTGAAAGCAAAGGAAGAGGAATAAATACAAATAAAATAACAAGAACTCGGACTTATTCCATACTCTGATGTCTTAATTGCTCAAATTTATAATGATTTAAGTGAATATACAATGAAAAGATTTCATATAATCCTTGTTTATATCATTTGTTCTTTATTCTTTTCCAGCTGTGTAAATAGAAAAGAATTGGCAACAAACGCTGTAAATGAATTATTTTCCTATATTAAGAATGATAAGGACAACATAATTACCGAAATATATCCCGCAGCATCAAACTTACCATCATATTACAAATCCGACAATATTAAAATTAATGAAGTAAAGCGACTAAATGACAAAAAAATAGCCGTATTAATTGAAAACAATTTTACAAATGGATTTGGAAAATCATTTAATCGAGATATTACATTATATCTTGAACCGTCTCCATCGGATCCAAAAAAATATATTATTTACGACAGCGAAGGATTCTGTGGATATGAAGATAATAGTGAGTTCAAATTTGCTGTAAAAACAGGTTGCATTGATAATAAGGCAGACAAGACAGACCAACAAATAGCTAAAAAACTTGTCATAGCAAAAGCAATGATGTTCAATGAATATGTGAATGTTTATTCAGAACTAAAATCAAAAGTCCTCATTAAAAATTGGAGTTGGGAAACATCATATTACGGTAATTCAGCAAATGGACAGGGGATATGCATCAATAAATCAACATTCACGATCCCAAAACCCAAATATAAAATAGTATACAAAGACAGAAATGGGAATGCGATTACCGATGATGATGGCTATATTACATATGACGCACTTTCTCCTGGTTCTTCAAAAGCTTTTACATTTTATACAAGTTATGTGGGAAATGCGTCAAAAGCATCTATTTCTGTTGAATTCGACGATGATTTAATATTTGATTACATCGTGTCTAAAAATTATACCGGAAATGAATATGCCGAGTATATGATAGAGCAAAATAATGAATAAAAATAACCATACTGCTAAGATCATGGACCTCAAAGAAAGATTCCTGAAATACGTCTCCTACGACACGCAGTCGTCCGAGGAGAGCGGCACGTTCCCTTCGACCGAGAAACAGAAAGTCCTGCTGGCCGCCCTGCGCGACGAAATGCAGGCGCTCGGCATGACCGAAGTCACGATGGACCGATACGGCTACGTGATGGGCACCGTCCCCGCGACGCCGGGCTGCGAGAACGCTCCCGTGATCGGCTTCATCGCCCATGCGGACACGTCGCCCGACATGAGCGGCAAGGATGTCAAGCCCCGCATCATCGAGGAGTACGACGGCGGCGACATCGCGCTGAACGGCCAGCTCACGATGCGGGTCGCGGACTTCCCCGAACTGGAGTTCTTCAAAGGCCACACGCTGATCCACACCGACGGCACGACGCTGCTCGGCGCCGACGACAAGGCGGGCGTGGCAGAGATCATGACCGCCGCGGAGTACCTGCTCGCACATCCCGAAATCAAACACGGCAAAATCCGCATCGGCTTCACGCCCGACGAGGAGGTGGGCCGGGGCGTGGATTTCTTCGACGTCAAGGCTTTCGGCGCCGACTTCGCCTACACGGTGGACGGCGGCATGGAGGGCGAACTGGAGTACGAGAACTTCAACGCCGCGAGCGCCAAAATCGACATCCAAGGCCGCAACGTCCACCCCGGATACGCCAAGGACAAGATGATCAACGCCATCGAGGTAGCCTGCGACCTGCAGCGTTTCCTTCCGGCCTGCCAGCGCCCCGAACATACCGAAGGGTACGAGGGATTCTACCACTGCGTGGGACTGAACGGCACGGTCGAGAAGGCTTCCGTCAGCTACATCATCCGCGACCACGACGCCGACAAATTCGAACAGAAGAAGGTCTTCATGTGGGCCTGCGTCGATCTGCTGAAAAAGAAATACGGCGACGAAGTGCTGACCCTCACCGTCAAGGACCAGTACTTCAACATGCGCAAGATGGTCGAACCGCATCCGCAGGTGATCGACAAGGCGCTCGAAGCGATGGAGCGCGCCGGCGTGAAACCGCTCGTCCGCCCGATTCGCGGCGGCACGGACGGCGCACGGCTCTCGTTCATGGGACTCCCCTGCCCCAATCTCTTCACGGGCGGCATGAACTTCCACGGCAAATTCGAATACTGCTCGCTCACCACGATGCGCAAGGCCCAGCAGGTGATCCTGAACCTCGCACAGTTGTGGGCCGAATAAACATATGACCGCAACGGCGGCAGTCCGGACCGCCGCCGCGACGAATCCGCCGCATCTCCGTCCCCGCCGCAAAGCGGGGATCCGGAGCGAAGACGGCGGCAAAACAACATACAAACCTATGGATAATTTCGGTTTTCTGAAAGTGGCGGCAGCGGTGCCGCACGTACGGGTCGGCGACTGCGACTTCAACACCGAGCGGATCGCCGCGATGGCCGAAGAGGCCGTGCAGCGGGGCGTCGAGATCGTCGCGTTTCCCGAACTGGCCGTCACGGCCTACACCTGCGCCGACCTGCTGCTGCAGCCGGCGCTGCTCGACGCGGCCGACGAAGCCCTTGCGCGGCTGGTAAAAGCCACGCGCAAACTGCCGCTGGTCATCATCGCCGGCGCGCCCCTGCGCCACGGCTCGACACTCTACAACTGCGCCGTCGTTTTCACGCAGGGCCGTGTGCTGGGCGTCGTACCCAAGACCTACATCCCCGACTATACGGAGTTCTACGAAAACCGCTGGTTCGCATCCGGCGCCGGAATCTCGGAAGAGACGATCTCCGTCGCGGAGCAGAGCGCCGACTTCGGCGCGGACCTCACGTTCGGGATCAACGGCACGGAATTCGGCGTCGAAATCTGCGAGGACCTCTGGACCGCCATTCCGCCTTCGTCGCACCTCGCGCTCAACGGCGCCAAGGTGATCTTCAACCTCTCGGCGTCGCCCGAATCGGTGGGCAAGCACGCCTACCTGCGTCAGCTCGTGGCCCAGCAGTCGGCCCGCACCCTCGCGGGATACGTCTACTGCTCGGCAGGCTTCGGCGAATCGTCCACCGATCTGGTGTTCGCCGGCAACGGCATCGTCGCCGAAAACGGCCGGATACTCCGCGAATCGGAACGCTTCCGGCTCGAAGAGCAGCTCGTCGTAGCCGATATCGACATTCAGCGGCTGGAATTCGAACGCCGCCGCAACACCTCGTTCCGCATGCACGAAGGGGCGGCGGAGAACTCCGTAATCGAAATGGAGGTCCCCGAAGGGCTCCGGGCCGCGGCGCTCGACCGCGACATCGACCCGATGCCGTTCGTGCCGCAGGACGAAGCGCACCGCAGCGAACGCTGCGAGGAGATTTTCCAGATACAGTCGCACGGGCTGGCCAAAAGGCTGGTGCACACCCGCTGCGAAAAGGCCGTAATCGGCATTTCGGGCGGACTGGATTCGACGCTGGCCCTGCTCGTCACGGTCCGCACGTTCGACAAGCTGGGACTCGACCGCGCCGGAATCATCGGCATCACCATGCCCGGCTTCGGCACCACGGACCGCACCTACAACAACGCGCTGGAACTGATGCGCGGGCTGGGCGTCACGATCCGCGAAATTCCGATCCGCGACGCCTGCTCGCAGCACTTCAGCGACATCGGACTCGATCCCGAAGACCGCTCGGCGGCCTATGAAAACAGTCAGGCCCGCGAGCGCACGCAGATACTGATGGACGTCGCCAACATGGAGGGCGGTCTGGTGGTCGGCACGGGCGACCTGAGTGAGCTGGCGCTGGGCTGGGCCACCTACAACGGCGACCAGATGTCGATGTACGGCGTGAACGCCTCGGTGCCCAAAACACTGGTGCGCCACCTCGTGCAATGGGTCGCGGACACGGAATCCGACATGGCCGCGCGCGCGACGCTGCTCGACGTCATCGACACCCCGGTCAGCCCCGAACTGCTCCCGGCCGACAAGGAGGGAAAAATCGCCCAGAAAACCGAGGACCTCGTGGGTCCCTACGAACTCCACGACTTCTTCCTCTACAACTTCATCCGCGCAGGCTACGGCCCGGCTAAAATCCTGTTCCTCGCCGAGCAGGCCTTCCACGGCAGTTACGACCGCGCAACGATCCTCAAATGGCTGACGGTCTTCTTCCGCCGCTTCTTCTCGCAGCAGTTCAAGCGTTCGGCCATGCCCGACGGCCCGAAGGTCGGTTCCGCGGCGCTCTCGCCGCGCGGCGACTGGCGCATGCCTTCGGACGCCTCGGCGGCCGTGTGGCTCAAAGAACTCGAAACCCTGAAATACCTGAAATGATCATGAAAAGAAATCTCTTACTGGCGATTGCGACGCTCCTGCTCGCCGGAAGCTTCGCCACGGCGCAGGACTGGAAGGAAGCGTTGAAAAAAGCCGCCACGACCGCCGCAGACAAAGCCACCGACGGCAAGCTGACGCAATATGCGCTCGCCGGCACATGGAACTACACCGCTCCGGGCGTGAAATTCGAGGGCAACGACCTGCTGAGCCAGCTCGGCGGCACGGTACTTCAGGACAACATCAAACAGCAGCTCGACAAGGGCTACCAGATGGCCGGCATCAAACCCGGTGCCGGTACGGTCACATTCGCCAAAGACGGCAAATTCACCACCCTGATGGGCAAATACGAACTTTCGGGAACCTACGAATTCGACGCTTCGACGCACGTCGCCACGCTCAACTTCGCCAAGGACAAACTCGATCTGGGTTCGGTTCCGGGGCACGCCTACATCGACGGCTCTAATCTGCTGCTGGTCTTCCCCGTCACCAAACTCATCGACATGGTCAAGGCGATGGGCAGCAAAATATCGTCGATGGAGACCATCGTCGCGCTGCTCGAAAACTACAAAAACGTCTATATCGGCTTCGAATTCAGCCGTCAAGCGGGAGAAAATGCGAAGTAGGCGAAAAAAATTACATTTTTTTCAAATGACAGATTCACAACGGATCTGTCATTTTTTATTACGGATTTTCACCCCCGGTCCGTCCCTTCCCGCGGACAGTAAGCACAAGAGGGTCTGAAACTGAAAATCGCATAAGTAAAATATTTTAGCAAATTCTTAAAGAACTTGCAAAACTCCCGAAGATACATTATTTTTACAGCGGTACTCGAATAATAACCCTCAAAACACAGATTGACTATGAACGATCAAGCCCATCAGTACGTCGAAGATTTCATGGCGCAACTCACCCTCCGCAACCCCAACGAGCCGGAATTCCATCAGGCTGTCCGCGAGGTGGCCGAATCGCTGGCACCCCACATCGTGGCGAGCCCCGTATTGCAGAAAATGAAAGTTCTGGAGCGCATCGCCGAACCCGAACGCGTCATCATTTTCCGCGTGCCGTGGCTCAACGACAAAGGCGAAATCGAAATCAACCGCGGCTATCGCGTACAGATGAACAGCGCCATCGGCCCCTACAAGGGCGGCATCCGCTTCCATCCTTCGGTCAATCTCTCGATCCTCAAGTTCCTCGCCTTCGAACAGACCTTCAAGAACAGCCTGACGACCCTGCCCATGGGCGGCGGCAAAGGCGGTTCGGACTTCAATCCCAAAGGCCGTTCGGACAACGAAGTGATGAAGTTCTGCCAATCGTTCATGACCGAATTGCAGCGTCACATCGGACAGGACACCGACGTTCCGGCGGGCGACATCGGCGTCGGCGGCCGTGAAATCGGCTTCATGTTCGGCCAGTACAAACGTCTGCGCGACGAATTCACGGGCACGCTCACCGGCAAGGGCCGCGACTGGGGCGGCAGCCCGCTGCGCCCCGAAGCCACGGGCTACGGCACCTGCTACTTCGCGCAGGAGATGCTCGCCACGCGCAAAGAGAGCTTCGAAGGCAAGACCGTCTGCATTTCGGGTTCGGGCAACGTGGCGCAGTACGCCTGCCAGAAAGCCACGCAGCTCGGCGCCAAAGTCGTGACGCTCTCCGACTCGTCGGGGTACATCCACGATCCCGAAGGCATCGACGCCGCGAAACTGGACTATGTAATGGAATTGAAAAATATCTTCCGCGGCCGTATCAAGGAGTACGCCGACCGCTATCCTTCGGCGACCTACTACCCCGGCCAGCGTCCGTGGGGCGTGAAGTGCGACATCGCCATGCCGTGCGCCACGCAGAACGAGCTGAACGGCGACGAAGCGCAGGCGCTCGTCGATAACGGCTGCATCTGCGTCGCCGAAGGCGCCAACATGCCCTCGACGCCCGACGCCATCCGCATCTTCCAGCAGCACAAGCTGCTCTACGCGCCGGGCAAAGCCGCCAATGCAGGCGGTGTGGCGACGTCGGGGCTCGAAATGACGCAGAACTCGATGCGCATCACGTGGTCGCCCGAAGAGGTGGACGCCAAGCTCCGCTCGATCATGCAGAACATCCACTCCGTCTGCGTGCAGTACGGAACTCAGGCCGACGGCTACATCAACTACGTCAACGGCGCCAACATCGGCGGCTTCATGAAGGTCGCCAACGCCATGCTGGCGCAGGGATGCGTCTGATCCGCAGTCCGCATACGAAAAAGCCCGGAGCAATGCTCCGGGCTTTCCTATTTCAGATCCGCACCGACTACAGAAACAGCACGGCCAGCGCCGCGACGGCGAACCCGCCGCAGAATCCGGCCAGCACCTGCTGCCCGTTGTGACACCCCAGATAGAGACGGGCCGAAGCCAGCGCCCCGGCGCAGAGTATGGCGATCATCAGCGGAACCATCATGTCGCCCACGCCCGCGATATTCATCACCACCAGCAACGCCACGACAGCCCCCATCGCCGTCAGGTGCAGGCTAATCTTCCAATAGAGCGACACCGCCAGACACATCACCTCGCAGCAGGCGGCGGCGATCATGAACTTACGCAGGAAGATGGCGGAGGGAATTTTGGCGATCGTAATGGCGCACAGCACATAGCACACGGCGCCCACCAGCAGCGGCAGAAGCCGCTCGCGGCGGTCGTCGATCCTGTAATCCGAAATCCGGCCCAGCGACCGCAGCACCCCCAGCGCCAGCAGGGGGATGATAATGGCATAAAGCGCCACCACCCACAGCAGGTAGATCTTCACGCCCGACGGATAATGCGCGAAGACGGTAAGCGTCAGCAGTACGCCGATCATGTAGAGAGGCAGCAGAAACGGGTGCAAAGCCCACGATATGCCGTTCGAGAGTTTTCTGTACATTCTTCAAATTATCACACCGGCCGCAACTGCCTCAGACCTGCCGCCGCCTTCCGGGGCGGCCCGGCGGATCAGCGCAAATCGGTTCCGTATCCGGCCGCAACGCCCCGCACGGGGCGCAAACGGCCGGCGGCCGGTTTTCTGTTCTTCATCTATATCTGTTTGCGGAGCCGGGCGACGGGGATTCCGAGCATTTCGCGGTACTTGGCCACCGTGCGGCGGGCAATCCGGTAGCCTTTCGAGTTGAGAATGTCCATCAGCGTCTCATCCGTCAGCGGATGGCGCTTGTCCTCCTCGTCGATACACTCCTGCAATATGTTCTTGATTTCATAACTCGACACCTCCTCGCCGCTCTCGGTCTGCATCGCCTCCGAGAAGAGCGACTTGAGCAGGATGATGCCGAACTGGGTCTGCACGTACTTGCTGTTCACCACGCGCGAGATCGTCGAAACGTCGAGTCCCGTGCGGTCGGCGATGTCCTTGAGGATCATCGGCCGCAGTTTCGATTTGTCGCCGTCCTTGAAGTACTCCTGCTGGTAGTCGAGAATGGTCTGCATCGTGCGCATCAGCGTGTCGTGCCGCTGCTTGATGGCCGAAATGAACCATTTGGCCGAGTCGATCTTGTTCTTCACGAACTGAATCGCCTCCTTGTCCTTCTCGCGGACCGTGCCGTCGGAGCCGACCATCTCGCGGATCATGTCCATATAGCGGCGGTTCACGCGGACTTCGGGAACGTTGTACGAATTGAGCGAGAGCTGGAACCGCCCGTCCTGATAATCGAGGATAAAATCGGGAATGATATAGGGCGTCGTGTCGGTGCCGCCCTCGGCATAGAGGTTGCCGGGCTTGGGCGAGAGCCGCCTGATCTCGGCGATCGCTTCGCGGAAATCCTCCTCCGACACCTGCAGGCGCGACATCAGTTTCTCGTAATGCTTCTTGACGAACTCTTCGAAATAGTTGGTCAGAATCTTGCGGGCCAACCGCCGGGGGCGGCTGTTGATCGGAATCTGCGCCATCTGCAGCAGCAGGCACTCCCGCAGGTTGCGGGCGCCGATACCGGCCGGCTCCAGTTCGTGCAGGACTCCGAGCAGGCGCTCCAGCTCCTCGGCCGAAGTCTCGATTCCGAGCGTGAAGGCGATGTCGTCGGCAACGGATTCCAGATCGCGGCGCAGGTAACCGTCCTCGTCGATGCTCCCGACCAGATAGGCGGCCAGACGCATGTCACGCTCCGAAAGGTTGCGGAAACCGAGCTGTTCGAGCAGATATTCGGGCAGCGAACGGCCTTCGGTCAGGAAAACCGGACGCTGTTTGTCGTCTTTCGAATAGTTGTTTATGCGGCTTTTATAGGAAGGCGTATCGTCTTCGCGCAGATACTCGTCCACGGAGATCTGCTGCGGCTGCTCCTCCTCTTCGGACGCATGTTCCTCCTCCTCCAGCACGATGTTGTCCTCAATCTCCTGTTTGATACGTTGTTCGAGCTGCACGGTGGGCAGCTCCAAGAGCTTGATCATCTGAATCTGCTGCGGAGAGAGCTTCTGCTGAAGCGATAATACCTGTTTCTGATTAATAGCCATACTTTTTCCAAATTAAGAATAGTTCGTTCTGAATTTGGTTTCTTCTTTCGGTTAGTAAACAAACGGCCGCAACCGGGGAAATCGTATGGAAAGGCGCTTATTTCTAGGCCTGCACCGCACAGCCCGAACAAGAAATTCGTTCGGGTCCGGCAGCAAGAGGCGTGAAACGGCCTTTCCGGGCGGTTTTAAAAATCGGCATTCTTCGGCGTGCGCGGGAACGGCTGCACGTCGCGGATGTTGGTCATGCCCGTCACGAAAAGCAGCAGCCGGTCGAAGCCCAGACCGAAGCCCGAATGCGGAGCCGAACCCCAGCGGCGGGTGTCGAGATACCACCAAAGCTCCTTTTCGTTCATGCCCAATTCGGCGACCCTTGCATGAAGCTTGCCATAATCGGCCTCACGCTCCGATCCGCCGATGATTTCGCCGATTCCGGGGAACAATACGTCCATAGCGCGTACGGTCTTGCCGTCGTCGTTCTGCTTCATGTAGAAGGCCTTGATGTCCTTGGGATAGTTGATCAGGATGACGGGACGCTTGAAATGCTCCTCGACCAGATAACGCTCATGCTCCGACTGCAGGTCGCAGCCCCAGTCGCAGGGGAATTCGAACTTGCGGCCCGAAGCCTTCAGTATTTCGATGCCCTCGGTGTAGTCGAGACGCTTGAAGTCGTTTTCCAGCACGAAGTGCAGGCGGTCCAGCAATCCGTTGTCCCACATCTTGTTCATGAATTCGAGGTCCTCGGCGCAGTTGTCCAGCGCATACCGGATCAGGTACTTGAGGAAATCCTCGGCCAGCTCCATGTTGTCCTCCAGCTCATAGAAGGCGGCCTCCGGCTCGATCATCCAGAACTCCGACGCATGGCGCGGAGTGTTGGAATTCTCGGCGCGGAACGTGGGACCGAAGGTGTAGATGCGGCCCAGCGACAGCGCACCCAGCTCGCCTTCGAGCTGGCCCGACACGGTCAGGTTGCAGGCCTTGCCGAAGAAGTCCTGCGAGAAATCGACCTGTCCCTGCTCATTCTTGGGCACGTCGTTCAGGTCGAGCGTCGTCACCTGAAACATGGCGCCTGCGCCCTCGCAGTCCGAAGCCGTGATAAGCGGCGTATGGAAGTAATAGAAACCCTCCCTGTTGAAATATTCGTGAATGGCGTAGGCCATGGCGTGCCGGATGCGCAGCACCGCGCCGAAGGTATTGGTGCGCGGACGCAGGTAGGCGATGTCGCGCAGGAACTCCAGCGAATGCCCCTTTTTCTGCAGGGGATAGGTCTCCGGATCGGCCGTGCCGTAGATCTCGATCTTCTCGGCCTGCACCTCGACGCGCTGGCCCGATCCGAGCGACGCCACGAGCCGTCCGTCCACACGGATGCAGGCGCCCGTGGTGATGGGTTTGAGCTGCTCTTCGCCGAACTTGGCAAGATCGACCACTATCTGGATATTCGCAACGCACGATCCGTCATTGAGGGCGATGAACGCCACATTCTTGTTTCCGCGCTTGGTGCGCACCCAACCTTTGACGACGATGTCGGTGTCCTCGGCACCCGACTTCAGAATTTCTGCGATTCTCTGCGATTTCATATCTTTCATTTTATCAATGCTCCTATTCGTTCTTTTCGAATTTACAAAGATACCTATTATTTGCGATTTGACAAAAAAAAAGTACCTTTGCCTAACCTATATAAGAACACGCACGATGAAACGTACCATACTGCTGACGGCGGCGATCCTCTGCGCCGCAGGCATCCGGGCACAGGACCTCTACAATATCAAGGAGCCGCCCGCGACCGAGATTCTCTCGCGTCCGGTCGAAGCGGGACGCATCCACCGCACCGAGGTCGTTCCCTACGACAAGCGCCACGACGCCGACGCCCGCAACCGCGCAGGCGTCGAAGCCTATATCGCCTACACCCCCGAAGCGTTCGCGGCCACGGACGATGCGGTGGCCGTCGGGCAGGTGATCGACATTCCCTACGTCTGGACCGACGGCGTGGTGTACCTCCACCTCGAAAACGTCGGCACGGCCTATACGCTCACGGTCAACGACACCGAGGTCGCCGAGGTCGAAGACTCCTCGACGCCCGCCGAATTCGCGCTGACACCCTACATCCGCGAAGGCAAGAACGCCGTCGTGCTGACTCTGCGCCGCAGCGCGGCCGATGCGCTCAACGCCGCCCCGGCGTCGCGCAAGGCATTCGAAAACAGCTACCTATACACCCAGAACAAACGCTCGATCCGCGACTTCGAAATCGCGCTCGTCCCCGACTCCACCCGCAAATTCGGCGTACTCGAACTGGCCATCGTCGCCCAGAACGCATTCAACTACGACGAACCCGTCACCGTGGGTTACGACATCTACTCGCCGCAGGGCAAGCTGCTCGACTTCAACATCCGCGAAGTCGTGATTCCGGGCCGCACGACCGACACGGTGCGCTTCAGCCCCTTCATTTACGGCACCAACGCCAACAAATGGGAACCGGGCGCCAAGAATCCGCCGCTCTACAAAGTCATGCTCTTCACGCGCCGCGACGGAGCTTACCGCGAATACATGCCGCTGAAGATCGGCTTCGGCAAGACCGAATTCACCGACGGCCGCATCACCCGCTTCGACAAGGAGATCAAACTCGTCAAAACCCGCTACAACGCCGCCGCAGACCGTAAAATCACCCTCGCGGAGCTGAAAAACCTCAAATCCAAGGGCAGCAACACCGTCTGCCCCGACTATCCGCAGCCGGCGTGGTTCTACGAACTTTGCGACGAACTCGGTCTTTACGTCATCGACCGGGCCAACATCAACGCTCCCGACAGGCGCGACGACCGCCGTGTGGGCGGCACGCCGTCGAACGATCCCGCGCTGGCCGACGAATACCTCGAACGGGTCAAGGCGATGTACTACCGCTCGCGCAACCACACCTGCGTCGTCGCCTTCGCGCTGGGCGGCGAATCGGGCAACGGTTACAACATGTACAAGGCTTACGAGTGGCTCAAGTCGGTCGAGAAATCGCGGCCGGTGATCTACACCGACGCCGACGGCGAATGGAATTCGGACCTGTAATCCGCTTTTTACGGCTCCGACCCCCGGCCGGGCTACGACGCCCCGCCCCCCTTTCGCGCAGCTCCGGCAAACGCTTCGACCGGCAACCAAGTCACGGTCCGGCATGCGGCGGCAGACTGCGGAAACGATTTACGAAAAGAAATGGTCATCGAACTGATAGTCATAGGCAAAACCGACTCGAAGGAGGTCGCGTCGCTGGTCGAAATGTACGCCCGGCGCGTAAACTTCTACTGCAAATTCGCGGTCACCGCCCTGCCCGACATCCGCAACACCAAGAACCTCAGCGTCAAACAGCAGCGCACGGCCGAAGGCGAAGCGATCCTGCGCCAGTTGTCGGACGGCGACTACGTCGTACTGCTCGACGAGCGGGGCGACGAAATGCGGTCAGTCGAATTCGCCTATTGGCTCCAGAAACGCATGAACAGCGGCGTGAAACGTCTGGTGCTGGTCATCGGCGGACCTTACGGATTCTCGGAGGAGGTCTACAAACGCTCCGACGCCCGTCTGTCCCTTTCGCGCATGACCTTTTCGCACCAGATCGTGCGGGCGATCTTCGCCGAGCAGATCTACCGCGCCTTCACCATTCTCAACAACGAACCCTATCACCACGAGTAAGCCGATGGAGCGCCGTCCCGCCATAGCCGTCGCAGCGCCCAACGTCCTGATGGGCGTCGGGATGAAATCCATTCTCGAAAAGATCATTCCCGCCGCCGACGTCGAACTTTTCGGCGACTTCGAATCCTTCACGGAAGCGGACCCGGAACGCTTCTTCCACTTCTTCGTGGCGGCGCAGCTCTTCGTCACGCACGGCAGTTTCTTCCGCGCCCGGCGCAGCAAAACGATCCTGCTTTGCAGCGGACAGCCCCAGCCTGCTTATGCGGACATGCACTGCATCGACGTCTGCACCAACGAGGAGGCGATCGTCCGCGACATCCTGCGCATGCACCACGGCGCGCACCGGTCCGAACACATCGTTCCCGGCGCGGTGCGTCCTGAAGCCGCGCCCCTTTCGGGCCGCGAAGCCGAGGTGCTGGCGCTGATCGCCCGCGGTTATATGAACAAACAGATCGCCGACAGCCTGCAAATCGGGCTTACGACCGTCATTTCGCACCGCCGCAACATCATGGAGAAGCTGGGTATCCGCTCGGTGGCGGGTCTGGCCATCTACGCCCTGACGGCCGGTTACGTCGATGCCGGCGAACTGTGAAGCCCCCTCCTCATAAATTAGGATTGCAGCTTCCGAAATAAATCCGTTACTTTGCATCCGAATCAAACGCTTTACCGTGCACCTCAGACAACTGACCATACCGCTTCTGACACTCCTTCCGCTCCTCGCGGCGGCCGGGGGAGCACAGACACCGGAACGGCATGCCGCGGCAACGGCGGCAGTCGCCGGCACGGCCGGGGAGGAACCGGCCGCGGCGGATACCGTGATCGAGGTGGACAAGGTGCAGGTGACGGCCATCAAGCAGGGCATGGTCCTGCGGTCGCAGCCCGTCGCGGCGACGATCGTCGGCAGCCGCGCCATCGAACGGGAGCGCATCGGCGCACTGAAACACCTCTCCCAGCAGGTCCCCAACTTCTTCGCCCCCGACTACGGCTCGCGCATGACCTCGTCGATCTACGTCCGGGGACTCGGTGCGCGCATCGACCAGCCGGTCATGGGACTCAATATCGACAACGTACCGGTTCTCAACAAGGACAATTACGACACGGAACTGGCCGACGCCGAACGCATCGAAGTACTCCGCGGACCGCAGAGCACGCTCTACGGCCGCAATACGATGGGCGGCGTAATCAACGTCTACACCCTCTCGCCGCTCTCGTACGAGGGCGTGCGCCTGAGCGCCGAATACGGCAGCGGCGACAGCTACAAGTTCCGCGCCTCGTCCTACTACAAACTCACGCCCGATCTGGGCATGGCCGTAACGGGTTATTATACCCACACGGGCGGATTCTTCGAGAATCTCGCCACGGGCGACAAATGCGACTGGGAACGGCTGGGCGGCGGACGCTGGAAAACCCAGTGGCGCAACCGCACGGGACTCCGCATCGACAATACGCTTTCGTTCTCGGTGCTCGAACAGGGCGGCTATCCCTATGCCTATGTCGGCGACGACATCATCGGCGACGACGGACGCCCCGTCGTCCGCCGCGGGGAAATCCGCTACAACGACCCCTGCTCCTACCGCCGCACCGCCCTGAGCGACGGACTCACGATCCGCTACGACGCCGGCAATTTCACCGTCGCCTCCATCACGTGCTACCAGTATTCCGACGACGAGATGATCCTCGATCAGGATTTCCTGCCCCTCTCGTATTTCACGCTCAGGCAGGCCCGTACCGAGCATAGCGTGACTGAGGACCTCGTCTTCCGTTCGCGCGGGGACAAAGCCTACCGCTGGCTGCTGGGGGCATTCGGATTCTACCGCCACGGCACGATGAACGCCCCGGTGCACTTCAAACAGACGGGCATCGAGGAGCTGATCCTCAAATACGCCAACGAAAACGACCAGAGCTACCGCTACAGCTGGGGGCTGAAGGACGGAACGGGCGGCGACGAGCTCTTTCTGGGGAGCGATTTCCGCATGCCTTCGGCTGGCGGCGCCCTCTACCACGAATCCAACTATACGCTGGGACGCTGGCGCTTCACCGCAGGATTGCGCTTCGACTTCGAGCACGCCCGCCTGCGTTACCGCAACTATACGGATACGTGGTACACCAAAACCCACATCAAAAACGAGACTGCCTACGAACGGCCAATAGACATCGACGACCGCAGCACATTGAAACAGACCTTTACCGAGCTGCTGCCCAAATTCTCGGTCATGTACTCCTTCGACGAGACGCGCAACCTCTACCTGACCATCGCCAAGGGCTACAAGTCGGGCGGCTTCAACACCCAGATATTTTCCGACGTCCTCCAGCAGAAGATGATGAACCGCATGGGCATCGGCGAAGTGTACGACGTGCAGCGGGGCGTCGCCTACAAACCCGAATACAGCTGGAACTACGAGATCGGCGGGCATTTCTCGTGCATGGAGGGCGCGGTCCGGGGCGATTTCGCACTGTTCTACATCGACTGCCGCGACCAGCAGCTCACCGTCTTTCCGCCGGGACAGACCACCGGCCGCATGATGACCAACGCCGGGCGCACGCGCAGTCTCGGAGCCGAAGCGGCCGTTCAGATTTCGCCGTGGCGCACCTTCGACATCAACCTCGCGTACGGCTACACCGACGCCCGGTTTGTCCGGTACGAAACAACCGTAAAGAACGACGACGGCGATCCCGTGCGCATCAGCTACAAGGACAACCGCATCCCCTACGCCCCGCAGCTCACCCTTTCGGCCGGAGCCGCATGGACCGTCCCGACCGGCGTGAAATGGCTCGGCGATCTGGTGTTTCAGGCCGGCGTCCGCTGCGCGGGCCGCATCTGGTGGAACGAAGAAAATACGCTTTCACAACCTTTCTACGCGCTTACGGACGCTTCGGTACGCTTCGAACACGCCCGCTACTCGCTCAGCGTCTGGGGCCGCAACCTCACCGACGCCGGTTACGACGTATTCTATTTCAAATCGATCGGCAACGAGTTCGTCCAGCGCGGACGCCCCCGCACATTCGGCATCACACTGAACATTAACTTATAAAACGGATAACGCAACATGAAAAAATTACTATTCCTCCTGCTGGCTGCCGCAACCGTCACCGCCTGCGACAACGACGACGAAAACTTCAATCCCGACTCAGGGTCATATACCTGCACACTGAAAGTCACCGACACGGCAGGCGACGTGACAAACCAGACTTCGGGCGTAATCTGCAACCTTACCGAACAGCCGGACAAGAGCGTTGCGCTGACGATGAAGAATGTAAAATTCACCGACAACCCGCGTGAACCGGTAAAGACCATCGTATTTCCCAAACTATCACGCCACAACGACGACGGATCGACGATTTTCGAAAGCACAGGCGCAATCATCCCCGAAATCGACGATGCCCCTTACGAAGACTACGTAATTTCGAATTTCGCATGCGAAGTGACCGACAACGCAGAAAAATTCCACTTGGTCTTCACTTGCACCAACCCCACCTATCACCTGAACCACACAGCTGAATTCAACGGAACACTTATCAAATAAGAACATGAAACCCGAATACAGACCTTTCGTAGACGAGCTTATCGAGCTTTGCATCAAAGAAGACATCGGCGACGGCGACCACACGTCGCTTTCGTGCATCCCGGCCGGCGAACACGGCCGCATGCGCCTGCTTTGCAAGCAGGAAGGCATCATCGCCGGCATCGAAATCGCCCGGATCGTATTCGACCGTCTCGACCCCGACATGCACTTCGAGCAGGTGCTTCACGACGGCGACCGCGTAAAACCCGGCGACGTGGCGTTTTACGTATCGGGCCGCCTGCGTTCGCTGCTGCAGGCCGAGCGCATCATCCTCAACATCATGCAGCGCATGAGCGGCGTAGCGACGCAGACCGCCGTTTACGTCGCGCGGCTCGAAGGACTGCACACCAAAGTCCTCGACACCCGCAAGACCACGCCCGGCATGCGCGTACTGGACAAGATGGCCGTGAAGATCGGCGGCGGTGAAAACCACCGCATGGGTCTTTTCGACATGATCCTACTGAAAGACAACCACATCGACTTCGCCGGCGGCATCCGCAAGGCGATCTGCGGCGCCCGCGAATACCTCAAGGCCAAGGGCAAGGATATTCCGATCGAATGCGAGGTGCGTTCGCTGGAGGACATCGACGAAGTCTTCACCGCAGGCGGCGCGGACCGCATCATGTTCGACAACTTCACGCCTGCCATGACACGCGAAGCGGTGAAGAAGGTCGCCGGACGCTGCGAGACCGAATCCAGCGGCGGCATCACGCTCGACACGATACGCGACTACGCCGAGTGCGGCGTCGATTTCATCTCGGTCGGCGCGCTGACACACCAGATCAAGTCGCTCGACATGTCGCTCAAAGCCTGCGAATAGCCCGCGCACGAACCGCGCACGAAAACACCCCGGAACATGAAACGCCTGCTGCACACCCCCACGGCCCTGCTGCTGCGGCGCATCGCACTGCTTTACGCGGTGCTGATGCTCTGCCGCGTGATTTTCTATCTCTACAACGCGCAGCTGCTGGGACCGCTGAGCTGGGGAGAGCTGGGGCAGCTGCTGGCGGGTTCGCTCAAATTCGACACCGCGTCGGTCGTCTACGCCGACGGGGTGTTCGTATTGCTCTCGCTGCTGCCTCTGCACGCGCGCGAACGCAAGTGGTACCGCCGTCTGCTGTTCTGGTACTATGCCGTCGTAAACGCCGTGCTGGTCGTAGCGGTCAATATGGCCGACTGCGTCTATTTCCGCTACACGCAGAAGCGGTTCTCCGCCGATGAAATCTTCTTCGCCGACAACGGCAACTCGTTGCAGCTGGTCGGCAAATTCATGGCCGAAAACTGGTATCTGGTCATTGCGGCGGCGGCCCTGACCGCCCTGCTCGTGTGGGGCTACGGCCGCAAGATACGCGAAGAGAGTCTCCTGAGCCGGGGCTGGGGCTACTATGCGGGCGGCACGGCGATTTTCGCCGTCGCAGCCGGACTCTGCATCGCCGGCATGCGCGGCGGCATGACCCGCATGACGCGGCCGATCACCCTCTCCAACGCCACGCTCTACACTGCGGACAGCGGCAAGGCCAACCTGATTCTGAGCAATCCGTTCTGCATCCTGCGCACCATCGGCAGTGCGGGCGGCGTCAGCTACCGGAAATTCTTCCCGCCCGAAGAGCTGCCGCGCCGCTTCACACCGGTCCACCGGCCGGCAGACAGCACGGCCGTAAACCTCGCGGGCCGCAACGTCGTGATTTTCATTATGGAGAGCATGTCGGCCGAACATTCGGCGCACCTGATGCCCGAAATCTATGCCGACCGAAAGACCAAAGGCTTCACGCCGTTCCTCGACTCGCTGATGCGCAGCGGGTTGTGCTTCAAACGGATGTATGCCAACGGCACCCGCTCGATTCAGGCCATGCCGTCGGTACTGGGCAGCATCCCGTCGTTCAAGACGCCGTTCGTGCTGATGCCGCAGTCGTTGGGCGAAAGCCGGCAGCTGCCGGCCATCCTGCGCGACAAAGGTTACGCCACGGCATTTTTCTGCGGTTCGGAGCGCGGCTCGATGGGCTTCGGCGCCTATGCCCGTTCGGCCGGCGTGGAGCGGCTCGTCAGCCGCGAGGATTACGAAGCCCGGCACGGCAAAGAGGATTTCGACGGCTACTGGGGCATCTGGGACGAACCGTTCCTGCAATTCATGGGCGAGGAGCTTTCCGAAACTCCGGAACCCTTCTTCGCCACGCTCTTCACCCTCTCGTCGCACCATCCGTTCGTCGTACCCGCCCGATACGTAAACACGCTGCCCGACGGCTACACCAAAATCCACAAGGGCGTGGCTTACGACGACAATGCATTCCGCCTCTTTTTCGAACGTTTCGGCCGCGAAGAGTGGTTCCGCCGCACGGTTTTTGTATTCGTGGCCGATCATGTATCGTCCGAAAAATTCGCACCCGTGACCCGCACCTACCCCGGCAACTACCACATCATAGGCTTCATGTACACGCCCGACGGCGCGCTGCGGGGCGAGGTCGGCGACGTAGTGCAGCAGCTCGACATCATGCCCACGGTGCTGGGTCTCGTGGGCAGCGAGGAACCTTATTTCGCCTTCGGACGCGACGTGCTGAACGAGCCTGAGCGGCCACGCTGGTCGGTGTCGTACGACGGGAAGTTCCGCGCGCTGACCGGCGAAGGCGCCGTCGTGCTCGACGATTCGGGAGCGCAGGTTCAGGAGTGCCCGGTCACCCCCGCCGCCGACAGCCTGATGCAGTCGTTCCGGGCGCTGATCCAGCAGTATTACAGCCATATCGAACGCAAGAGTTACACCCCCGATGATTGAATTCAAACCCGTACGCCTCGAAGACAAACAGATCATCGAGCGCCATACCATGCCTTCGGGCATCCTCAACTGCGACCTCGCATTCGCCAACATGTACTGCTGGCAGGCAATGTACCATAGCGCATGGGCCGTGATCGACGGCTTTCTGGTCATCCGCTTCCACATCGGCGGCGGCGAGAAGATCGGCTACATGCAGCCCGTCGGCGAGGGCGATTTCGCGGGCATCATCCCCGCCCTGCGCGAAGACGCCCACGCCCACGGGCAGCGTCTGCGCCTGATCGGCCTGACGGACGAAGGCCGCGAGATGATCCGCAACATGCACGCGGGACTTTTCGCATTCGAATCGGACCGCGCACTGGAAGACTACGTCTACAACGCCGAAGACCTGCGCAACCTGACGGGACGCCGCTACCAGCCCAAGCGCAACCACATCAACCGCTTCATGTCCGAATACCCCGACTTCCGGTACGAGAATCTGACGCGCGACCGTTTCGCGGAGTGCATGCAGCTCGAACGCGAATGGCGCCGGGCGCACGAGGGACACACCTCGGAACTCTGCGCCGAGCAGCGGGCCATGCAGCGGGCCTTCGACCACTTCGAGGAGCTGGAAATGCTGGGCGGCTGCATCTACGTCGGCGACAAGCTGGTCGCCTTTACGTTCGGCTCGGCAGTCAACGAGCACACGTTCGACACCCACGTCGAAAAGGCCGATACCGATTACGACGGAGCCTTTACGATCATCAACAAACTCTTCGCCGAGCATCTGCCCGAACGCTTCACGCTGATCAACCGCGAGGAGGACCTCGGCATCGACGGTCTGCGCCAGTCGAAACTCTCCTACCACCCCGCCGTCATCCAGCACAAATTCACGGCCATACACCTGCACCCCGACGAAATCGCCTGCAAAGAGTTGTGGACCGCGGCCTTCGGCGACGACGAACAGTTCATCGACTCGTTCCTGATACGCTACTACAGCCGCAGCCGCATGCTCACGGCCGAATACGAAGGCCGCACGGCGGCGATGCTCAACCTGCTGCCGTTCGAAAGCCAGCTGGGCCGCACGACCTATATCTACGGCGTGGCGACGGCTCCCGAATTCCGCCGCCGGGGGCTGGCCGGCAAGCTGATGGGCGAAGCGATGCGGCTGATCGCCGATCGCGGCGACGACGCGGCACTGCTGATCCCCAGCGAGGAATGGCTGCGCGGATTCTACGCCCCATACGGATTCTCCGGCGCAATTCCCGTAACCTTCGCTTCGCCGGACGGCTTCGACTTCGGCACGGGCGATCCGTCGAAGGACCTTGCGATGGTCTGGCGCCGCGATGCCTCTGCCCCGATGCCCGAAACGCTGCAATGCAGTTACTATAAGAAAAAATAGTGCATCCGGAGCAAATTCCGACAACGGCTCTTACAATAAAAAGGGAACTGTCCTTGCAGACAGTCCCCTTCATGTTTAGGTCGGGGCAAACGGGCAATCCCCTTATTTCAGATCTGCCGAACCGTTACCGCCGGCAGTCCAATCCGGGACCTGCACGCCGGAGACCGATATCTCCGTTCCCGTTATGTTTATCGTAATGTTATAATTCGCGCCGGCATCCAATTTAGCAATATCCTTGACTGCGATATTCTGATAGGAAGTCCCGTCGAGCGTACAATCGAGTGTCAACGAAGCTGCAGTTTTGGGAAGCACCAATGCCGTAACGGCATTCGGACTCGTAAAGTCAGTAGCCGTACTGACCACCGTCAGGTCGGCATCCGTAACAGTCGAATAAGAACCGTTTGAAATATCTATTGTCGAAACTCCGGGAGTTCCCTTGACCACGAGCGACGAAAGACTCGGCGCACTGAACGGATAGTTCGTGGCGTTCAACGTAAACGTCAGTTTTGCAAAAGCGTGTTTCAGGGTCAATGCCAGATCCGTGCACTTACCTGAATTCACCTCCGTATTCTCCTGATATACAAAATCGACGGCCGCAGTTGTATTCCCCGGATTCAGCGTAAAGACATTGGGAGCAGCCTCGGCATCGGGTTCGATGCCGACCGGAGCCCAAGCGACCATATTCCGGGAAGATTTCAACAAATAAATCGCGGGAGAAATCGAATAGCCGCTGCCAACCGTATATTTAACTTCCTGATTATTTACAGCCGTGGAATAAGCATCATTGGTGTCGAGATTGATTTTGAACGAGGCATTGAGCGGAGTCGGATCGCCTGCCGCACGGGTTTCCAGAGCTGCAGTAACAACCGACTGGAATCCTAATGCTGCGCTTTCAGGCTGGGGGGGGGTAACTTCATCCTGCTTGTCACACGAAGTAAAAAAGGCCGCAGCCATCGCTGTCGCTGCAAGGGCAGCAACCAAATAAAAACGTTTCATTGTTGAGATTTTTTTAAATTAGTGTACGTATTTTCCGGACGGTCTGCAACTCGCAGGACGAATTAAGCGGGCAATCCTTATTGTTCTATCAAAAAAGGTCGCAATTATTCACACCGATCCGAATTGTTTAATTTCGCACACACAATTTCGTTCATTGTGACATTCGAAGGTAAGCATAATCCCCTGCAGATGTACCTCAAGAACCGCTAAAGCCCAGCAAAAGGACTTTTTTGTATACCAAGTCGCACTACAACGGACAGCCCGTGGACGCAAATGTATACCAACACCAGCAAAAAGGATAAAGACAGCACGCAAAACCCAGCGAAAGCCGTCCGCCGCCGCACACGGCACACGGCACACAGCACACGACACCAATCCCTGCGCAGCGGCACGGAGATAACGGCAAAGGCAAGACGCAGTTTGTCCCGCAGGAAAACAAATGCCCCGAAGCTTTCGCTTCGGGGCATTTCGGTCCGGCCACGGACCCTATCTTATCGGAATGCTTGTCCCAAACCGGGAAAACCCGATTCAGGCATTCATCATCTATTTCCGGCCCATCCGCCGCAGAAAACACTCGATCGTATTCTCCATCAGGCAGCAAATCGTCATCGGCCCCACACCGCCCGGCACGGGGGTGATGACCGAAGCCTTCGGCTCGACTGCGGCGAAATCGACGTCGCCGCACAACTTCCCGGTCTCAGGATCGCGGTTTACACCCACGTCGATCACCACGGCGCCTTCACGCACCATGTCGGCCGTTACGAATTTCGGCCGGCCGATCGCCACGACCAGAATATCGGCCCGGCGTGTCACCTCCGGCAGATTGCGCGTGCGGCTGTGCGTCATCGTCACCGTAGCATTCTCATCCAGCAGCAGTTTCGACACGGGAAGCCCCACGATATTGCTGCGGCCGATCACCACGGCCTCCTTGCCCGCAATCCCGACGCCTGCGGCCTTCAGCATCTTGATGATGCCCTTCGGCGTGCAGGGGAGCGTGCAGGGCTGTTTCTGCCACAAAGCCGCCACGTTCAGGGGATGAAAGCCGTCCACGTCCTTGGCCTTGTCGATCGCCTCGATCACCTTGTCCTCGTCGATATGTTTCGGCAGGGGCAGTTGCACCAGAATACCGTCCACCTCCGCGTCGGCATTCAATTCGGCGATAATGCCGAGCAGCTCCGCTTCCGAAATCGTCTCCGGCTTGCGGATCGTCGTGTTGCGAATCCCCACCTCGGCCGACGCCTTGGCCTTACCCGTCACATACGACACGCTGCCGGGGTCTTCACCCACCAGAATCACGACCAGATGGGGCACCCGGCCGTATTTTTCGCCGAACGTCGCCACCTCGGCGGCCATCTCGGCCTTAAGTTTCGCTGAAAGTTCTTTTCCGCTGATTATCATATTTTCCAACTATTTTTCAAATGCCCAGTGTCCGATATCGGTCCTGTAAAAAAGATTGTCGCATCCGATCTGCACCACGTCCTTCAACGCATTCGCACGGGCTTCGGCCAGCGTCGCCCCCTTGCCTACGACGAACAGCACACGGCCGCCCGCCGTCAGAATACGGCCGCCGTCGGCCTTCGTACCCATATGGTACACAGCGCTTCCGACCCGGTCGAGTCCCTTGATCTCGTGTCCCTTCTCATAGGAGCCGGGATAGCCCTTCGAGGCCAGTACGACGCCCAGCGTCGCGAAATCATGCCATTCGAGCCGCGTATCCGCTCCGTCGGTCACGGCGCAGAAGATATCGACGATATCGCTCTTCAGGCGCGGCAGCACGACCTCGGTTTCGGGATCGCCGAAACGAGCGTTGAACTCGATCACCTTGATCCCCTGCGGAGTCTTCATCAGACCGCCGTACAGCACCCCTTCGAACGGACACCCTTCGGCGACCATCGCATCGGCCGTCGGCTGCAGGATCCTTTCGAGCGCATACCGCTCATCCTCCGCCGTAACGAACGGCAGCGGGGAATAGGCCCCCATACCGCCCGTGTTGGGCCCCTTGTCGCCGTCGAAGGCGCGCTTGTGGTCCTGCGCCAGCGCCATCGGCCACACCTTGCGGCCCGACACGAAGCACATGAACGAAAATTCGGGTCCCGTAAGGAAGTCCTCGACCACGACCTTGCCTTCGCCGAACTTGTCGTCGAGCAGCATGTCTTTCAGTGCGGCGTCGGCCTCTTCCAGCGTCTCAGCGATCACTACGCCCTTGCCGGCCGCCAGCCCGTCGTACTTCAACACCGCCGGAAGCGGACGCGAAGCCACGTAATCCAACGCTTCGGCATACTCCGTGAAAGCGCGGTACCCCGCCGTCGGAATAGCGTATTTGGCCATCAGGTCCTTGGCGAACTCCTTGCTCGATTCGATCCGCGCGGCGGCTTTCGTCGGGCCGAAGATCCGCAGCCCGGCGGCCTTGAACGCATCGACGACTCCCGCCGCCAGCGCCACCTCCGGACCCACGACCGTAAGGCCGATTTCGTTGGCCGCTGCGAAGTCGCGCAGTCTCTCCACCTCGGTCTCCTTGATCGCCAAGCACTCGGCCTGCGCCGCAATGCCCGCATTGCCGGGGGCGCACCAGATTTTCTCCACCTGCGCCGAGCGTGCGAGGGCATCTACGATCGCATGTTCACGGCCGCCGCCGCCTATTACCAGAACTTTCATATCCGTTTATTTTATCCGTTCTTTCAAAGAAATTTCAAAAATATCCATGTTTTTTCACAGATGAATCAAGCGACAAACCTGACAATCTTTATCCAAAGTCCCCCTTTTCAAAGGGGGATTCAGGAGGATTATCAATATAGTTCGCCGCATGGTCAAGCACTAAAGCTCGCTTTAGTGCTTGAAATGCCTTTCGCCCGTAAATACCATGGCGATGCCCTTCTCGTCGGCCTTCTTGACCGAATCTTCGTCGCGCACCGAGCCGCCCGGCTGCACGATCGCCGTCACGCCGTATTCGGCGGCCAGCGTCACGCAATCGTCGAAGGGGAAGAAGCCGTCCGAAGCCAGCACCAGCCCTTCGGTAACGCCCGCGGCATGCGCCTGCTTGAGGGCGATCTCGGCCGAACCGATACGGTTCATCTGGCCTGCGCCGACGCCCAGCGTCCGGCCGTCCTTCACGACCACGATGGCGTTCGACTTCACATGCTTGACGATATGCCAGCCGAAGTTCATGTCGTCCATCTGCTCCGCTGCGGGCTTCGCCGCCGTCACGCACATATCGGCCGTCACGCTCTTCGTCTCCACGTCGAGGTCCTGCACCAACAGACCGCCGTTCACGCTCACGTACTGCTTCTGTCCGACGGCGCCCTGCTCCATATCGACCTCAAGCAATCGCAGGTTTTTCTTCGTGCAAAGCACTTCGAGCGCGCCCTCGTCGAATTTGGGAGCCATGATGATTTCGAGGAAAATCGGCTTCATCAGCTCGGCCGCCTCCTTCGTAACGGTGCGGTTCGTCGCCACGATGCCGCCGAAAATCGACACCTTGTCGGCTTCATAGGCCTTGGTCCACGCCTCCACGACATCCTTTCCTACCGCCGCGCCGCAGGGATTCATATGCTTCAGACCCACGCAGAAGGGCTTGTCGAACTCGCGCACGATGCACAGCGCGGCGTTGGCATCCTGAATATTGTTGTACGACAGCTCCTTGCCGTTGAGCTGTCTGGCAAAAGCCAACGAATAGGGAACCTTTTTCTCCTCGCGGTAGAATCGGGCCGACTGGTGCGGGTTCTCGCCGTAACGCAGCGACTGCACGAGGTCGAATTCGAGGAATAGCTTCTCGTTCAGCCCGGCCTGCGCACGCATGTAGGTCGCGATCATCGAATCGTACTCGGCGGTATGGGTATAGGCCTTGGCCGAGAGCTTCAGGCGCGTGGCCTTCTCGGTGTTGCCGCCGGCGCGGATTTCGTCGAGAATCTGCGCATAGTCCGCAGGATCGCAGACCACCGTCACGTCGGCCCAGTTCTTGGCCGCCGAACGCAGCATCGAGGGACCGCCGATGTCGATATTCTCGATGGCGTCCTCCATCTTCACGTCGGGCTTCGAGATCGTCTCCCGGAACGGATAGAGGTTCACGCAGACCATGTCGATAAACTCGATATTGTTCTCCTTCAGCGCCTTCAGGTGTTCGGGATCGTCGCGGCGGGCCAGCAGGCCGCCGTGCACGTTGGGGTGCAGGGTCTTGACGCGGCCGTCGCAGATTTCGGGAAATCCCGTCACGTCGCTGATGTTGATAACCTCGACACCGCTGTCGGCCAGCAGTTTCATCGTGCCGCCCGTGGCGATCACCTCCCAGCCCAAGGCACGCAGGCCCTTGGCGAAATCAACGACACCCGTTTTGTCGCTGACACTTATCAATGCTCTCATCTGTTACTATTTTATTTCGATATTTTCCGAATGAAAATTACTGTAATACCTGCCTTCCACGGCCGTAAACCGCAGTACGCTGTAGTCCGGATCGTCCACGCCCTGCGGATAATACTCCGTATCGCCCTCGCGCCAGATCAGCCGCCGGCTCGCGGCATCCTCCAGCACCTCCATCGTCCCGCGGAGCATCAGCCCCTCGAAAGAAGCCCCGTCGCAGAAATAGACGGCTGCCTTAGGGTTGCGACAGTATTGCGCCGCCCGCATCGACGAGGTGTTGGTCGTAAAGTAGAAGACCTTCAGCCCCTCCCGTACGCGCGGTGCGAGCATGGCCTTCATATTGGGAAAACCCTCGGCATCGACCGAGCCGATAAAGGCGACGGCCTGCCGGTCGACGAGCGATTCGAGCGTATTGAATGCGACACTCATGGATCGAGCAGTTTTTTTATCGTTTCTACGTAAAGCGGATATTCCACCGCATGAATCCGGGCTTCCAGCTCTTCGATGTCGTCACCGTCGTACTCGAAGGCCCGCTGGGCGATGATCCGTCCGCCGTCGAGCGACGCATCGACATAGTGGATCGTCACCCCGAACACCTTGACGCCGTATTCCATCGCCTGTTCGATGGCATGCGCTCCGCGGAACGCCGGCAGCAGCGAGGGATGGATATTGACGATCCGTCCTCCGTAAGCCTCCAGCAACACGTCACCGACGATGCGCATATACCCCGCCAGACAAACCAGTTCCACGCCCGCGGCATCGAGCAGCCGCACGATTTCACGTTCGTAATCGGCCTTCGAAGCGTACTCCTTCGGCGCGAAGACAAACGTTTCGACACCGTGCGCGGCAGCGCGTTCGACAACCCGCGCTCCGGGTTTGTCGCAAACCATGAGCACCACCTCGCCCCCGGTCACGCCCTGCTCGCAGGCCGAGACGATGGCTTCGAAGTTGGTGCCGCTGCCGCTGGCGAAGACTGCGAGGCGTCGCACGGCCTTAGCGGATTACGACACCTTCGGCGTCGGTTACACGTCCTATCACCGAGGCCTTTTCGCCCTGCGCGGTCAGGATGCCGATGGCCTTGTCCGCCTCCGACGCATCGAGGGCGATGACCATGCCGATACCCATGTTGAAGATGTTGAACATCTCGCGGTGCGCCACCTTGCCGTACTTTTCGAGGAAGCGGAACACGGGCAGAATCTCCCATGCGCCCTCATCGATTTCGAGTCCCTGCCCGTCGTGCAGGATGCGGGGAATGTTCTCGTCGAATCCGCCGCCCGTGATGTGGCTGATGCCGTGTACGTCGCAGTTGCGGATCACCTCCAGCACCTGCCGGACATAGATTTTGGTCGGAGTCAGCAGCACCTCGCCCAGCAGTTTGTTCGACAGTTCGGGATATACCTCGTGCAGGTCGAAGCAGTTGTCGGCGACGATCTTGCGCACAAGGCTGAAACCGTTGGAGTGCACGCCGCTCGACGCGATGCCGACCAGCACGTCGCCCGCCTTGACCTTCGAGCCGTCGATCAGCTTCGACTTCTCGACCACGCCGACCGTAAAGCCCGCGATGTCATACTCGCCCTGCGCATACATGCCCGGCATCTCGGCCGTCTCGCCGCCCACCAGCGCGCAGCCGGCCTGACGGCAGCCCTCGGCCACGCCGCTGACGATGGCTTCGATCTTCTTCGGCTCGTTGTGGCCCACGGCCACGTAATCGAGGAACACCAGCGGTTCCGCGCCCTGCGCCAGCACGTCGTTCACGCACATGGCCACGGCATCGACGCCGATCGTGTCGTGCTTGTCCATCTCGAACGCCAGCTTGAGCTTGGTGCCCACGCCGTCGGTGCCGCTCACCAGCACCGGCTCCTTCACGTTCAGCGCCGAAAGGTCGAACATGCCGCCGAAGGCGCCGATATTGCCCATCACGCCCAAACGCGAGGTCGATGCCACGTGCTTCTTGATGCGCCGCACCACTTCGTATCCGGCTTCGAGGTTTACGCCGGCCTTCTCATAACTCTGTGCCATTATAGTCTACTTGAATGGTTTACTTAACATTTTACATCTTTGTTCGCCTCATCGACCGACTGGTACAGCGCCGTGGGGTACTCGCCCGTGAAGCAGGCCATGCAAAGCTCCTTGCGGTTGCCGGCCTTGAGCAGCGCACCGGGCGTCAGGAACGCCAGCGAATCGGCGCAAATCTCCTCGCGTACGCCTTCGAGGTCCTTGCGGGCCGAAATCAGCTCGTCGCGCGTCGAAGTGTCCACGCCGTAAAAACACGGATGGGTCATCTGCGGACTGGCGATGCGCACATGCACCTCGGTCGCCCCGGCTTCCTTGAGCATCGTGACGATGCGGCGCGAAGTGGTGCCGCGCACGATCGAGTCGTCCACCAGCACGACGCGCTTGCCCTTGACGATGCTGCGCACGGCCGAAAGCTTCATCCGCACACCCTTCTCGCGCAGCTCCTGCGAAGGCTGGATAAACGTACGGCCGATATACTTGTTCTTGATGAGTCCCATTTCGTACGGCAGGCCGCTCGCTTCGGCGTAGCCCATCGCCGCGCTGAGGCTCGAATCGGGAACACCGACCACGATATCCGCATCGGCCGGCGACTCCTTGAAGAGCAGACGCCCCGACTCCTTGCGGTAGGCGTGGACGTTGCAGCCGTCGATGTCGCTGTCCGGACGGGCGAAGTAGATATACTCCATCGAGCACATCTCGCAGCGCTTGTACATCGAGTAGTCGCGGCTGCGGATACCCTGCCTGTCGATCGTCACGATCTCGCCCGGCTCGACGTCGCGCACGAACTCGGCACCCAGCACGTCGAACGCGCAGGTTTCGCTCGACACGACATAGCCGTCGCCCAGCCGGCCGATGGCCAGCGGACGCAGGCCGTATTTGTCCCGGCAGGCGTAAATGCGGTTGGCGGTCATGATCAGGAACGCGAACGCCCCCTCCAGCATGTTCAGCGCATCGATGATCGAAAAGATGCGCGGCCGGTCGTGGTAGCGGGTCTCCTTCTTGATCAGGTGGGCCAGAATCTCGCTGTCCGACGTGGACTGGAACAGGCTGCCCTTGTTCTCCAGATACTCGCGCAACAGGGCCGAATTGACGATGTTGCCGTTGTGGGCCAGCGCGAAATCGCCCGTGTTGTGACGGAACAGAAACGGCTGCACATTCTCGATGCCGCCGCCTCCGGCGGTCGTATAGCGCACATGGCCGATGGCCGTATTTCCCTTGAGCGTCGCCAGTTTCGCCTCGTCGAACACCTCGGTCACCAGTCCGCTGCCCTTGATGCGGCGGAAAGTTCCCCCTTCGTCGACGGCCACGATACCCGCGCCCTCCTGTCCGCGGTGCTGCAGCGCATGCAGGCCGTAATAGCTCAGCGATGCAGCGTCGGGCACCCCGAAGACGCCGAACACACCGCACTCCTCATGCAACTCCCGGTCGCTAATCTGCCGCATCGCCATTACTCCACGATTTTCTGCAGACGGGCAAGAATCTCCTCGTAAGCCTCGCGCACCTTGCCCAGATCGCGGCGGAAACGGTCCTTATCGAGTTTCTCGTTGGTGGACATGTCCCACAGACGGCAGGTGTCGGGCGACACCTCGTCGGCGAGGACGATCTCGCCGTCCGACGTGCGGCCGAACTCGATCTTGAAGTCCACGAGGTTGATGTTCATCTTGGCGAACATGTTCCGCAGCACTTCGTTGATGCGCGAAGTCATGGCGTAAATCAGATCCAGCTCGTCGTAGGTCACGGCGCCCAGCGCTACGGCGTGGTGGTCGTTGATCAGCGGGTCGCCCAGTTCGTCCTTCTTGTAGCAGATGTCGTAAATGGTGTTCGACGGCTGCGTGCCCTCCTCGATGCCCAGACGCTGGGCCATCGAGCCTGCGATGATGTTGCGCACGATCACCTCCAGCGGAATGATCGTCACCTTGCGGCAGATCTGGTCGCGGTCGTTGATCGTCTCGATGTAGTGCGTCTTGATGCCCGCCTTCTGAAGCTCTTTGAAAATCAGGGTCGAGATGGCGTTGTTCAGCACGCCCTTGTTCTCGATCGTAGCCTTCTTGATGTTGTTGAAAGCCGTCGCCGCATCCTTGTAGTGAATGATGATCTTTTCGGGATCGTCGGTGCGGAAAACCTGTTTTGCCTTGCCCTCGTAGAGCATTTCGAGCTGTTTCATGATGTTTGTGTTTTTTAAGTTTATTTGTTGATTCGTTCTATTTCATATCAAAGTCCACCAGAATCGGACGGTGGTCCGAAGGGTGGTAAAAGTTAGACAGCTTACCCGGATCGCGCACCGGCTCGGTGAAGTCATCCACGATCACCTCGGCACGGGTGATCCGCTCGCAGAGCGGCTGCGTGCAGTAGACGAAGTCGATGCGGCTCTGCCCGTGCGTCGTAGTGTGGAATTCGCCGGGATGCTTCTCCGCGATCACGTCGACATAGGGCGTATGCTCCGCGATATAATCATGCACCAGCAGGCGCGTGTCGTCGTCGGGATAGTTGTAAACCCGGTTGTCGCGGCGCGAGCGCGAATTGAAGTCGCCCATCATCATCCACAACTGCTGTCCGGCGTCGGACTGCGTAGCGATCGTATGCGAGCAGATATACTCGATCTCCATGCGCCGGTAACGGTCACCGCCGTGTTCGGCCTTGCTGGCGTCGCGGTCCACGGCCTGAAAGGCATACGCCTGCGGCCACGTATGGAGCGTCACGATATTGACCGGCCTGCCGTTCTTCACGATCCGGGCCCAGCCCGCGCCGTGCGAAACGATGCTGTCGGGAGCTTGGCCGACGATTCGCCGCACGTTCTCGATCAGATACTTCGACGTAACGACCTGCGGGAAATTGTCGCGGTGGCCGCCCACATACCAATATTTATGACCGTAACGGGCCGCCAGTTCGCCCCAGTTCGCCGTCAGGTAGCGATCGACGGAATCCATCCTCTCCGCCGTACCCGACTTATAGATCGACTGGGCCTCGCACCACACGCATACGTCGGGATCGTAGCCTTTGACCCACGCCACGAAATTGTCGTAGCCGTTGCTCTGGTCCGACCACATGCCGTTCTGAATATTCCAATAGAGCAGACGCATGTCGTCCGTCCGCTCGCCGCATCCTGCGGTCAGCGCCGCCGCAAAAAGCAGGAGCGCCGCAAAACGATAAAAAGAGGTCTTCATAGGCATATGGTTTCGGTTTACACTATTTCGATTTGCGGAAATACTCGACGGCATTGCGGAACAGCGCCTGCTCCTTGTTGCCGGCGATATTCTTGAAAAGGTTCTTCCCGTAACGCTCCGTATGGCCCATCTTGCCCAGAATCCGGCCGTCGCGCGATACGATGCCTTCGATGGCGTACGACGAGCCGTTGGGGTTGTAGGGCGCCTCGGCCGTCACGCGGCCTTCGGCATCGACGTACTGGAAGGCCACCTGCCCGTTGGCGAAAAGCTCCTTGGCCAGCTCCTCGCTGACGACGAACTTGCCCTCTCCGTGGCTGACGGCGATCGAGTGCACCTCGCCCAGTTCGAAGCCCGCGAGCCACGGAGAGTTGAGCGTCGAGACGCGCGTCGAGACGATCTGCGAGATATGCCGGTTGACGTCGTTGCGGAACAGCGTCGGGGAATCCTTCGTCACCATGCCCAGACGGCCGTACGGCAGCAGTCCCGACTTGACCAGCGCCTGGAAACCGTTGCAGATGCCGAGGATAAGGCCGCCGCGGTCAAGCAATGCGTGAATTTCTTCGCGTATATCCTTGTTGTTAAGTACGTTCACGATAAACTTCGCGCTGCCGTCCGGCTCGTCGCCCGACGAGAAGCCGCCGCAAAGCACGAAAATATGGGCGCGGCGGATATGCTCCTTCATCTGGGCGATCGAGCGCAGGATGTCGTCGCCGCCCAGATTGCACAATACGCTGGTCGTCACCTCGGCTCCCGCGTTGCGGAACGCCTTGGCCGTATCGTAATCGCAGTTCGTGCCGGGGAATACGGGCAGGTAGGCCACCGGACGCTCGACGGCTTCGCCCTCATAGACAAAGGTGCGGCGTTCGGGTTCGGCGCTCATCACGTCGGCACGGTTCTCGCCCTTGTCGGGGTAAACCGTCGTGAATTTCACGGTATTGGCTTCGTACAACCCGTCGAGCGGCATCCGTACGCCGTTCACGGTCAGGGCTTCGTCGGCGACGGTCTCACCCAGCAGTTCGGCCGCCGGGAAGTCCAGCTCGCCGTCGCTCTCCACGAGAATCGAACCGTAGGCGTATTCGTAAAGCCTGCTTTCATCCGTCGTCACCTCGGCGCCGATCCGGTTGCCGAAAGCCATCTTCGCAAGGCCCTCGGCCACGCCGCCGAATCCGACGGACCACGCCGAAAGTATCTTCCCGCTCTCGATCTGCCCGCTCACGAAACCGAAGTTGGCCTTCAGCTGCGCCGTGTCGGGCATGTAATTCTCCTTCGGGGTATGGCGCACGAGGTAGATGCGGCTGCCGGCCTTTTTGAAGTCGGTCGAGATGACCGTTCCGGCATCGACCGTCGTGATGCCGAAAGCCATCAGCATCGGCGGAACGTTGATATGCTGGAACGTGCCGCTCATCGAGTCCTTGCCGCCGATCGACGGAAGTCCCAGCTCGACCTGCATCTTCAGCGCGCCGAGCAGTGCGCCGAGAGGCTTGCCCCACGATTCGGGATTCTTGGTCATGCGCTCGAAATACTCCTGATACGAGTAACGCATCCTGTCGTAGCGCGCACCCGCCGCCACGACCTTCGCCGCGGCTTCCACCACGGCATAGGCCGCGCCGTGATAGGGGCTCCACGAAGCGATGAAGGGATTGTAACCGAAGGCCATGATGCTGGCCGTGTCGGTGTAGCCGTCGGTCGGAAGCTTCTGCACCGAGACCTGCGTCTCGCTGCCCTGCGTACGGCCGCCGAAGGGCATCAGTACGGTCGAGGCGCCGATCGTCGAGTCGAACATTTCGACAAGCCCCCGCTGCGAAACGACGTTGTTGTCCCTGAGGTTATTCTCGAAACGCGCGGCAAGCGTATCGCCGGCGATTTCACGTACGAACGGATTGCGGTTTTCCACCTCGCCGACCTTCGCTTCGGCATAATGCCGGGCGCCTGCGCTGTCGATGAATTCGCGCGAGAGGTCCACGACCTTGCGATCCTTGTTGAACATCCGCATACGGGCCGTGTCGGTCACGTCGGCCACCTCGACGGCTTCGATATTCTCTTCGAGACAGTAGCGCATGAACGTCTCGACGTCCTTCGCTTCGACGACTACCGCCATGCGTTCCTGCGACTCGCTGATGGCCAGCTCCGTGGAGTTCAGGCCGCTGTACTTGGTCTTCACGCGGTCGAGGTAGATGTCCAGCCCGTCGGCCAGCTCGCCGATGGCGACGCTGACGCCGCCCGCGCCGAAGTCGTTCGATTTCTTGATGAGCCGCGTCACCTCCGGACGGCGGAACAGACGTTCGAGCTTGCGCTCCTCAGGAGCGTTGCCCTTCTGCACCTCGCTGCCGCAGGTCTCCAGCGACTTGGTGTTGTGCTCTTTCGACGATCCGGTAGCTCCGCCGATGCCGTCGCGGCCCGTACGGCCGCCCAGCATGATGATCTTGTCGCCCGGAGCGGGTTTCTCGCGGCGGACGTTCTCCGCCTTCACGGCGCCCACCACGGCGCCCACTTCGAGACGCTTGGCCACATAGCCGTCGTGGTACACCTCGCGTACGTGGGTCGTGGCCAGACCGATCTGGTTGCCGTAGCTCGAATAACCGGCCGCGGCCTTTTTCGAAATCACGCTCTGCGGGAGTTTGCCTTCGAGCGTGTCGCCCACCTTCTGGTAGATGTCGCCCGCCCCCGTCACGCGCATCGCCTGATAGACGTAGCTGCGGCCTGACAGCGGGTCGCGGATAGCGCCGCCCAGACAGGTCGAAGCGCCGCCGAACGGCTCGATCTCGGTCGGATGGTTGTGGGTTTCGTTCTTGAACTGCAGCAGCCACTTCTCGGTCCGGCCGTCCACGTCGACATCGACATAGACCGAGCAGGCGTTGTTTTCGTCGCTCACCTCCATATCGTCCAGCAGCCCCTTCTTGCGCAGGTAGCGGGCGCCGATCGTGGCCATGTCCATCAGGCAGATGCTCTTGTGTTCGCGGCCCAGCTCACGCCGGATGCGCAGGTAGAGGGCCAGCGAATCTTCGATTTCGTCCTTGACGAACGACTCCTCGACCGTAATTCCCTCCAGCTCGGTCGTGAAGGTCGTATGGCGGCAATGGTCGCTCCAATAGGTATCGAGGATGCGCAGTTCGGTTTCATAGGGATCGCGGCCCTCGGCGCGGAAATACTTCACCACCTCGCGCAGATCGTCGGCGTTCATCGCCAGTCCGTACTGCGCGCAGTAGGGCGCCAGCTCGGCGTCGGTCATCTTCGTGAAGCCTTCGAGCACGGCGACGGGCTTCACCTCGGCCTGCTCCATGTCGCTGAGTACGCTCAGGTCCTTTTCACGCGACTCGACGGCATTGATATAGTAGCGTTTGATCCGCGCGATCTCCTCGTCGGTCACCGCGCCGTCGAACAGCAGCAGCTTCGACGAACGGATGCGCACCTCGGCCGACGGGTCGATCAGCCGAACGCAGTCCACGGCCGACGCGGCGCGCTGGTCGAACTGGCCGGGAAGATACTCCACGGCGATATACTTCTGCCCCGCAAGGTCGCACGCATCGGTCACGCTGTCGGTCACCACTTCGCCGAAGACGCTGTAGCGGGTCTTTTCGAGCAATTCCTCCGAAAAGCCGAACAGATCGTAAACGTTCAGCAGCCGCAGTTCGCGGATATCGAGGTTCAGGTTGGCGTTCAGTTCCCGGCGCAGGCTTTCGGCCTCGACCCGGAAACGGGGATGTTTTTCAACAAAAATCCGGTAGTTTTTCATCCTATATCGTTTAATATTCTTCATTCGTTTCTGCGGTCCTTACCGACCGTTCCGCCGGTCTTCGTCCTCGCCGCCGCTTCCGGAAACTCCTCCCGTCCGCCTGCGGCGACGCATGCGGGACCGGCCCCGCTATTTCACAAACCGGTCGGCCCAGACGGCCCCGTATTCCGCCGGAGTCATGCCCACGAAGGTAATGTGTCCCATCTTGCGCTTCGGCCGGCTCTCGGTCTTGCCGTAGAGACGGACATGCACGCCCGGACGGTTTTCGGCGGCGATCGCTTCGGCCGCTTCGAGGTCCTGTCCCAAGATATTCTTCATCACGGTCGGCGCCACCAGCCGCGGCTCCTGCAGCGGCTCTCCCAAAAGGAAGCGCACCAACTCGCGGAACTGGTTGGTCGTACAGCCTTCGATCGTATAGTGTCCCGAATTGTGGGGGCGCGGCGCCATTTCGTTGAAGAAGAATTCGCGGCCCTTCACGAAAAACTCGATCGCCAGAATTCCCCGGTAACCGCACGTCAGCATAAACCGCTCGCCGGCGGCGATCATCCGTCCGCGCAGCTCGTCGTCCATCTCCTCCGCGGGCACGAAGCACAAATCGAGGATGCCGTCGCGGTGGATGTTGCGACCGATCGGAAAGGTGACGACATGGCTGCCGTCGGAGACCAGCACGACGCTGGCTTCGAAATCGAAGGGCACGAACTGCTCCAGAATACAGGGCACGGCGAGCATCGGCAAAGCCTTCTCGATGTCGGCCTCGGTCTTCAGCACCAGCTGTCCGTGACCGTCGTACCCCAGCGTCCGGGTCTTCAGCACGGCGGGCAGGCCGATCTTCGCCACGGCGGCACGCAGCGACGCTTCGTCGTCCGCGGCGGCGTATTCGGGCGTCGCCAGCCCGCCGGCACGGGCGTTGTCCTTCTCGCGCAGGCGGTCCTGCGAATCGTACAACGGACGGAAGCCCTGCGGGATGTTGTATCTCTTCTCAAGCGGAATCAGCACGCTGCCCGGCACGTTCTCGAACTCGTAGGTCACCGCGTCGCTGCGGCGGCAAAGCTCCTCCAGCGCCGCGGGGTCGTCATACGCCGCCACGATCCGCTCGTCACTGAGCGCAAAGGCCGGAGCGTCCGCCGCAGGATCGAGACACACCGTGCGCGCACCGAGCAGGTGCGCCTGTTCGATAATCATCAGCCCCAGCTGGCCGCCGCCTATGATGCCGATCGTCTTCATCTAAAGTTCCGCTTTAAGTACGTCGGCGGTCTGTTTGGCGCGGAACGCTTCGAGCCGGGCCGCGAGTTCCGCATCCTGCAAAGCGAGAATCGAGACGGCGATCAGCGCCGCATTCTTCGAACCGTTGATCGCCGTGGTGGCCACGGGAACGCCCGCGGGCATCTGCACGATCGACAACAGCGAGTCCAGCCCGTTCAGGGCGCGCGACTTGACCGGAACGCCCACCACGGGCAGCGTCGTCATCGAAGCCACCATGCCGGGCAGATGCGCCGCGCCGCCCGCACCGGCGATGATCACGCCGATACCGCGCGCCTTGGCCGTCTTGGCATACTCGCACAACAGATCGGGCGTCCGGTGGGCGCTTACGACGCGCTTTTCGAAATCGACACCGAATTGTTCGAGCGTGGCGACGGCGTCGGCCATCACCTCGTAATCGCTCACCGAGCCCATAATCACACCGACCTTCATATCCTTTGGTTTTAAGTTTTTTCAAAAAAGCAGACCGCCACGACATCGCATGTCATGGCGGTCTGGTATCTATCCGCGCATCCCGCTGCAGGACATTTGCTGCCCCTGCGACTGCGCGCTCTGACCCTGCTGTCGGCACGACGAATAGAATGCAGCGGCTTGGCCCTGCTGTTTCTTTCGTTCGCGTTGATCGATTTTGCCTGTGGAGGTCATGAGATATGTCCGGATTAACCTAACAATTGTAAAAACAACGCTACAAAAGTAGTATTTTCCGGCCAATTTTCAAAACCGAAAGTCAGATTCTATTGACAAATTATCGACATTCTTCACGGCTGAGCGAATAGGGCGCGTCCTGCGGGCCGACACCCCGTTTGTACGCCGGATCGGGCTGCATCGCGAAGTCTATTTTCGCGCCTTTTACGAGGTCCGACCAGCGGATAAAGTTGCGGTCGTATCGCTTCCCGTCGAGCTTCATGGTTCCGATATAGCGGTTTTCGGGAGCGTTGTCCGGAGCCTCGATCACGATCTTCTTTCCGTTCTCCAGTTTCACGGTCGCCTTGCGGAACAGGGGCGACCCTATGACATACTGGTCCGAAGCCGGACATACGGGATAGAATCCCATGGCCGAGAAGACATACCACGCGGAGGTCTGGCCGTTGTCCTCGTCGCCGCAGTAGCCGTCGGGCTTGGACGAATAGAGACGGTCCATCACCTCGCGCGTCCAGTACTGCGCCTTCCACGGCTGGCCCGCATAGTTGTACAGGTAGATCATATGCTGCGCAGGCTGGTTGCCGTGGGCGTAGTTGCCCATGTCGGCCACCTGCATCTCGGTGATCTCGTGAATGCGGGTCCCGTAATAGCTGTCGTCGTAGATCGGCGGCACGACGAACACCGAGTCGAGCATTTCGGCGAATCCTTCCCGGCCGCCCATCAGCTCGGCAAGTCCCTGCACATCGTGGAACACCGACCATGTGTAGTGCCATGCGTTGCCCTCGGTGAAAGCGTCGCCCCACTTGTAGGGGCTGAACGGCGACTGGAACTCTCCGTTCTCGTTGCGGCCGCGCATCAGCTTGGTCGTCTTGTCGAATACGTTGCGGTAGTTGCGCGAAGCCTCCTCAAGCGCCGCGGCATCCTCCGTCTTACCCAGTTTGCGGGCCACCTGCGCGATACACCAGTCGTCGTAGGCGTATTCGAGCGTGCGGGCGACGTTCTCGTTGATCTTCACGTCGTAGGGAATGTATCCCAGCCGGTTGTAATACTCGTGTCCCAGACGTCCGGTCGAGGAGACGCCGGGGTGGACGTTCGTGCGCGCGTGCATCATGGCGTCGTAGAGCGTCTGCCACTCCTTTTCGGGCGTGACGCCCTTGAGGAGCGCGTCGGCCACCACCGATGCGGAGTTGTTGCCCACCATGCAGCCGCGGTGGCCCGGCGAGGCCCATTCGGGCAGGAAGCCGCTTTCGCGGGCCGTGTTGGCCAGTCCCTGCTGGATTTCGGCGTTCACCGAAGGATAGACCAGATTGAGCAGCGGGAACAGACTGCGGAACGTGTCCCAGAACCCGGTGTCGGTATACATGTAGCCGGGGAGCACTTCGCCGTTGTAGGGGCTGTAGTGCATGATTTCGCCCGAAGCGGTCACTTCATAGAATTTACGCGGGAAAAGCACCGAACGGTACAGGCACGAATAGAAGGTGCGCATCTGCTCTTCGGTGCCGCCCTCGACCTCGATGCGGCCCAACACTTCGTCCCAGCGCTCCTGCGCCTTGGACTTGACGGTCTCGAAGTCGTCGGTCCCCAGCTCCCTGAGATTCTGAACGGCCTGTTCGGGCGAGATGAACGACGAAGCCACGGCGGCGCAGACCTGCTGGCCGCGGCGGGTCGGGAAGTGCACCTTCGCCACGGCGTGTCCGCCCGTCACCGACTTGCTGCCGTCAGGATAGAGCAGGCTGCTGCCGGGTTCGTACTCGCCGGGGGCGTCGGTCAGTTCGACGGCGGTGAACGGCGTATCGAAACGCACGACGAAATAATTGCGGAAATTATCAGGAACGCCCCCGCTGTTGCGCGTGGTGTAACCCACGATCGTGCGGGCGTCGAGCATGCCGATCTGCGAACCGCGGTCGAAGGCGTCGATCACAACGCCCGACTCGTCGCTTTCGGGAAAGGTGAAGCGCATCATCGCGGCACGTTCGGTCGGGGCGATCTCGGCGCGGATGTCGTGGTCGGCCAGATAGACCTTGTAATAGTAAGGCTTCGCCACCTCGGCTTGGTGCGAATACCAGCTCGCGCGGGACTCTTCGTCCAGCTTATCATTCCCGCGCACGGGCATCAGCGCGAACTGGCCGTAGTCGTTGATCCACGGCGAGGGCTGATGGGTCTGCTTGAAGCCCCGGATTCGGTGCGCCCCGTAGGTATAGGCCCAGCCGTCGCCCATCTTACCGGTCTGGGGCGTCCAGAAGTTCATACCCCAAGGCAGAGCGACGGCAGGATAGGTATTGCCCGTCGAAAGCGTGAAATCCGACTGCGAGCCTACCAATGTCGAAACATAGTCCGACGGACGCTGAGGGGATCGCTGCCCGGCCGAAGGGCACGAACAGCCGGCCAAAACGGCGGCGCAAAGGGCCGCGAAAAAGATATTTCTACTTTTCATTGCTGTCATTTCCGTTTAAAGTTCGTACCATACGGCAGGCTCCGGTCCCATTTCGAATTCGAGCGTGCCGCCCGCGGCGATCTCTTCGAAACCGATATAGGGCTTGGCGTACGGCTCGCCGTTGAGTTTCACGCGCTGAATGTATTTGTCAGCCGCCGAATTGTTGTGCGCGATCACGGTGAACACGCCGTCGCGCACGCGCAGCTCGGCCTTGTCGAAGAGCGGCGAACCGAAGAAGTAGCGTCCTCCGGCTGGCTCGACCTGATAGAATCCCAGCGACGAAAGCACGTACCACGCCGACATCTGGCCGACGTCCTCGTTGCCCGACAATCCGTCGGGTTGGTCGTGATAGAGCGTCGTCAGGATTTCGCGCACCTTGTCGGCGGTCTTCGCGGGCTGGCCGATCATCGTATAGAGGTAGACGACGTGGTGGCTGGGTTCGTTGCCGTGGGCGTACTGACCGATCAGGCCCGAAATGTCGGGCGAAGCGGCGCCCTCCAGCACGGAGCTGACCGTGAAGAGCGAGTCGAGTTTTTCGACGAAAGCCTCCTTGCCGCCGAAGCAGCCGATCAGCCCCTCGACGTCGTGCGGCACGAGCCACGTATACTGCCACGCATTGCCCTCACAGTAGTCGTCCTCGCGGTGGGTCGAAGCGAACGGGTTGAAGGGCGTGCGGAAGCCGCCTTTCGAATCCAGCCCGCGCATGAAGCGGGTTTCGGGATCGAAGAAGTGGCGGTAGGATTTGCTGCGATCGAGGAAATAGTCGTAATCGGCCGTATCGCCGCGCTGCGCCGCGACCTGAGCCACGGCCCAGTCGGCCAGCGCGTACTCCATGTCGTAGGCCACCGCTTCGTTGAAGAGGTCGCAGGGGATATAGCCGTATTTCATGCGCAGGTCCATACCCCGCTCGCCGAGCATGGCGGATTTCTTCAGCGCCTCGTAGGCCAGCTCCTTGTCGAAGCCGCCGTAACCTTTCAGCACGATGTCGGCCATGGCCGGAATGCCGGGATTGCCGACCATGCAGTCGGTCTCGTTGCCCGCGAGGTGCCAGACGGGAAGCTTGCCCTGCTGCGTGTAGATATGGAGCATCGTATTGGCGATGTCGGGCATCTTCTCAGGATGGAGAATCGTCATCAGCGGCTGGGCAGCGCGGTAGGTGTCCCACAACGAGAAGGTCGTATAGTTCACGAACGGCGCGGCGCGGTAGATCTCGCCGTCAGCGCCCCGATAGTCGCCGTTCACGTCGCAGAACTCCGACGGAGCGACCATCGTGTGGTAGAGCGCCGTATAGAAGATGCGGCGGGCGGCTTCGTCCGCAGTCTCGACACGCACCTTCTGCAGCTCGGCGTTCCACGCCTTGTCGGCCGCCGCCGCCGTGGCTTCGAAGTCCCAGCCGGGAAGTTCCGCCTGCATGTTGAGCTTGGCGTTCTCGATGCTCACGGGCGAAATCGCCACTTTCATATAAAGCGGCTCGCCGTCGGTCGTATCGAACTCCACGCGGGCGTAACGGCCCTTGACCGTAACGTCGCCCTCCTCCGGAACCGTCTCCGACGCATCGGGATAGGAGATATTCTTCACCGGCTTCGAGAATTCGGCCGTGAAGTAAACGCGCTGATCCTTGGCCCAGCCCGTCGAATAGCGGTAACCGCTGAGCCGGAGTCCGTCGGAAACGAATGCGGTCTCGGTGGCCTTGTCCCAGCAGCCGCCGTTTTCGAGGTCGAAGACCACGGCAGCCTCCTGCGACGCGGGGAAGGTGTATTTGTGCAGCCCGACGCGCTTGGTGGCGGTCAGCTCCACATCGACGCCGTAGCGGTCGAGCCGCGTGGCGTAATAGCCCGGACGGGCTTTTTCGTTCTTACGGCTGAAATAGGACCAAAGCCCCGACTGCGGGTCGTCCTCCGTGCCGCGGGCGTAGGTCACCCCGCCCACGACGGGCATCACCGTGACGTCGAACAGGTCGCCGATACCCGTTCCGTTGAGGTGGGTATGGCTGAAACCGATGACGGTCGTATCGGAAATGTGGTATCCCGACACCCAGTCCCACGACTGCGGGATGCTGGTGGGGCCGAGCTGCACGGCGCCGAACGGAACGTTGGCCCCCATGAAGACATGGCCGTGGCCGCCCGTGCCGATATACATGTCGACATACTGCGTCAGCGGCTTCTGCTCAGGCTGCGAACAGGCGGCCGAGATCAGCAGAACGGATAAGGAAAGAAGATGCTTGGGTTTCATTATGCAATCGTTTAAAATTTTTCGCAACGTTTTATTTCACGGTCACTTCGTCGAGGAAGAACCAGCAGGGGCAGCCTACGCCGTAATGCCACGGCGGACAGGTCTTGACGCCTTCGATTTCGACTTTGACATAGCGGGCCAGCACCGGTTGTGCGGCCGTGACGGCAGCCGGAACGAACTTCACGGGCACCGACTGGTCCTCAGGAAACTCCACCTGCCCGAACGGGGTCCAGTCCGCGTTGTCGAACGAAACGGAGTAGCGCACCGAACGGGGCAGCAGAATCCACTGGCCCAGCTGGTGCAGGAAATCGGTCTCGACCGTCGAGAAGGTCACGTCGCGGCCCAGATCGACGACGAAGGCGCCGTCCTTGCCCTCCCAGCCCGTCCAGCTCTCGACGAACGATGCGCCGCCGAAAAGACCGTCGGTCAGGGTCTTCTCGCCCGACGCCCGGTATTTCTCCGCAGGAGCGTCGATCCAGACGATCCGCGCGCCCAGCGCCAGATTGGAGTTCTCCGCAGGAAGGTAACGTTTGCGGTAGAGCCGGCAGTATTCCTGCGGACTGTTGTTGCGCTCGTTGAGCGTTTTCACGCCGAATTGGGTCACGTATTTCTCGAACGCGTCCAGCTCGCTCACCACGGCGCCGAGGTCCTTGTCGGCCGTCGTGCGGGCGATTTCGAGGTTGGAGTACATCAGCGGCAGACGCGTCAGGCGCACGCGGCGCAGCAGGACGGAATCCCCCGCCACGGCCCGCTCGGCGCAGTCGAACAGCTCTCCGTAACGCTTGCGGCAGGCGGCGTTGAGCATGCCGTCCTTGTGCGAGACGGGAGAATCGTATATCCACAACCGCTGGCCGCCCGCCAGCAATGCGCCTTCGAGCAGTTTTTCGTACTGATAAATATAAGGCGCAGCGGGTCCGTAATAGCCGCGCATGAAACGCAGCATGAGCGAATCGGTATCCTGATCGGGATTCCACATCAGCTTGGCGACCACATAGGTGCGCATCTCCGAGAAATCGCCGCCGTACGAGCCGCCGATCTGCGAGAAGTGCATCGTGGCGTGGTTGCGCCGGAAAAGCCCGATGTTGGGTTTGAGTATCGGAAAGTTGGGGAACGGAGCGACCATGTTGTCGAAATTGATACCGTAATCCCACACGAAGATATTGTCCGACAGGGCCGCCCACCCCTCCATCGCTTCGATGAACTCGCGGCCCGACGCATTGTCCGTAAGGGGCACTTCGCGGTCGCAGTCGATGTCGCACAGCATGATATTGACGTTGGGCAGCGGCTTCACGTGCTTCGGGGGCTGCATCGTAAAGAGGTAGGCCAGCGTCGAAAACTCCTTGTCGGGGAAACGCTCCGCCAGCTTGTTCAGGAAGCGGATATAGTTGCCCGAAGGCGCGCCTTCGTACCGGTTGACCTTCTCGCACTCCTCGCAGCGGCAGTAGGTGAAATTGCTGTCGTTCTGGCTTATGGAGATGATGTTCATGCCGGGGTTGGCCCGGAAGATCGAATCGACTTTCGCCGCCACCAGTTCGAAGAGTTCGTCGTTGGTGAGACACCATTGGCTGGCGCGGCCGGGACGACGTTCGCCGTTGATGAACGAGTAGTATTCGGGATGCTCCGCGCCGTAGACCGACGCCGGAAGCAGGCTGTTGAAGGTGTGCACCCACAGGCCGCCGGCAAAGATGTCGCGCGGCTCCTCCAGACGCAGGGCCAGCCGGTACACGGAGTCCTGCGCCATGCCGTAGCCCTGACTCTGGCGATAGCGGAACGCCGGATTTTCGGCGAAGTCCATCGCCGGAAGCGTGACGGTCGGATTCCGGTCGAGGTCATAGACCCCGGCGGCGAAGTAATCCAGCCCCAAGTAACGTTCCAGCAGTGTCATGACGCCGTAAACCGCCCCCTTGTCGCCGCCGCTGCTGATGCGCAGCACGCCGTCCTGCGTACGCAGGCGGAAGCCGTCCTCGGCAAGTCCCGCGGTATCCGAAGCTCCGATCAGGATGTCGCCCTTGCGGGGCGTCACGTCATGCAGCAGGGGCAGTGTCGCACCGGTCGATTCGCGGACGAATCGCTGCAGCAGCTGCGCGGCCGTGAGATCGGCGGCAGTTTGCTGCGCCACGACGATCCGGGCCGCAGGTTTGCCGTTGCGGGTCAGCCGGGTCTGCGCCCGGACTCCGGACGAGACGAGCAGCAGCGACACAACGAATATCCAGCGGAAGAGTCTCATCTATTTGCGGTTTTGAAGTTCGAAAGTCAGCCGTCCGCCCCGCAGCAGCTCGTCGTGGCCGATGCGGTATCGCTTCAGCGGTTTGCCGCCGAGCGTCATCGAGCGGATATAGACCGCGCCGGAATCGGGACGCTTCGTCTCGATGACGAGTTCCCCGGCCGGATAGTATTTCCTGTCTAGCGTAATGGTCACCCGATCGAAAACGGGCGAGGTAAGCGTGTAATACGGCTCGCCCGGACAGTCGGGATAGAAGCCCATCATCGAGAAGACGGCCCACGCCGACATGGTTCCCGTATCGTCGTTGCCGGGAATGCCGTCGGGCGCGGTGGTGAAGTATTTGGCCAGCAGGCGGTTCACCTCGCGCTGCGTACGCCACTCCTCACCCCGGAAATAGCTGAAAAGGTAGGGATAGGCGATGTCGGGTTCGTTCGCGGGATCGTAAAGCCCCTCGTCGAAGACCATTTGCAGCTTGTCGATGAATTTGCGCCGTCCGCCCATCAGCTTCGACAGTCCGTAGACGTCGTGCGGGACATAGAACGTATAGTTCCATGCCGAGCCTTCGTGAAAACCGGGGACCGGCTCGAAATTCTCGCCTTGCCGCGGATCGAACGGCGTCAGGAAACCGCCCTCCCCGGTGATCGGACGGAAAGTGCCCGATTCGGGACTGTAATAGTTTTTATAGCCGAGCGAACGGTTCCGGAACAGCGCCGCGTCCTCCCTGCGGCCGAGCGAATCGGCCAGCAGCGACAGGGCATGGTCGGCGATGTAGTATTCCAGCGCGTGCGATACGGAGTTGTCGCCCGAAAGGTCGCGGGCGTAGAAGCCCAGCGGCACGTAGCCCTTTTCGACATAAGGATCGATGTCGGGGCGCATCCTGTTCTGCGCGCCGGGCGTCGTGGCCGACTTGCGCATCGCCTCGTAAGCGGCGTCCATGTCGAAATCGCGCAGGCCCTTCATCCACGTATCGACGATCACCGGGATGGCCGGATCGCCCTCCATGGTGAAGGTTTCGCGGCCGTAAAGCTCCCATTTCGGCAGCCAGCCCCACTCCTTGTACATGCCGATCATCGAACGCACCATTTCCAACTGGCGTTCGGGATAGACCAGCGTCATCAGCTGGTGCAGGTTGCGGTAGGTGTCCCAGAGCGAGAAGACCGTATAGCGGTTGCCCTCGGCGGTGCGGATTTCGGCGCTCTCCATCGCGGGGTATTCACCGTTGACGTCGCTCAGCACGTTGGGATGGATCAGCGCATGATAGAGCCCCGTATAGAAGACCTTCTTCTGCGCGTCGGTGCCGCCCTCGACGCGGATGCGGCCCAGATCGTCGTTCCACGAGCGGCGCGCCGCGGCACGGATGTCGTCGAACGAACGCTCCTGCTGCTCGGCTTCGAGGTTCAGGCGCGCATTCTCGACCGACACGAACGAAACGCCCATGCGGACTTCGAGCTGCTCGCCCTCCGTCGTATCGTAGCTGAACCACACGCCCACATCGTCGCCCGCGAGTTCACGGCCGTAGTGCGTATAGAGTTTGTAATTGCCGGCATCCTTGTCCCACTCGGCTTCGACGCCGTATTTGGGGGGCTGTTTCTTCCAGAATCCCGTGGCGGAGGGGCGTTTCGAGACGCGCATCACGAAATAGATCGGGAACACCGCCTGCGGGTTGTAGCAGAACGTGCCGAGCAGTTTCATGCCCTCGACCTCGGTGTCGCTCACGCGGCGCACCCAAGCCCCCGATTCGTTGGTAAGGCCCTCGCCCAGATTGAGCAGGATATGGCTCTCGCCCGCCGGGAAGGTGTAGCGTTCGGCCGAGCTGCGCGGCGTGGCCGTCACTTCGGCAAGGACGCCGTACTTCGAAAGCCGGTTCGAATAGTAGCCCGGAGAAGCGGTTTCACCGGTGTACTTGCTGCCGTAATTGCGGTAATCGACGTCGAGCGCGCCCGTGGTCGGCATCACCAGCAGCGATCCCAGTTCGGGGCACCCCACGCCGCTCAGCGTGACGTGCGCGAAACCCGTGAAGAACTTGTTGTGGAACTCATAGGGCGTGGACCACCAGCGGGCGTCCTTGTCGTAGACGTTCTCGTCGGAACCCATCACGTTGAAGGGAACCACGGACATCATGCCGTTGGGACACACCGCGCCGGGGTTGGTCGTGCCGAAGTTGGTCGTGCCGACGAAAGGATCGACCCAGTCGGCGGGTTCCTGCGCACGCAGCGGTGCGCAGAAAACGGCTGCGGCGAGCGCAGCAGTTAAGAGCGTTCGTCGCAGCATCGTCAGAGAATATTGTTTTCCTTGGTAAACTTGACGATTTCGGGGATATAACCGAAGGCAAGGCCCGTGACGGTGTCGGCGCATCCGTAATAGACGGCGATCCGGCCCGTTTCGGGGTCATGGAGCGACGCGCAGGGGAACGTGACGTTCGGAACGTCGCCCGTCAGCTCGTAGATCTCGCGCGGCGAAATCAGGTACGGGCCGCTGCGGGCGATCGTCTTCCACGGCTGGTCGAGGTCGAGCAGCGCCGAACCGAACGCATAGACATAACCGTTGCACGAACGCAGCACGCCGTGGTAGAGCAGCAGCCAGCCCTCGCTCGTCTCGATGGGTACGGGACCCGCACCGATCTTCATGCACTGCCATGCCGACACCTCGAAGGCCGCGGGCGACATCACATGACGGTGGCGGCCCCAGAACTCCATGTCGGGCGACTCCGAGTAGAAAATGTCGCCGAAAGCCGTATGGCCGTTGTCGCTCGGACGCGACAGCATGGCGAAACGGCCGTTGATCTTGCGGGGGAACAGCACGCCGTTGCGGTTGAAGGGGATAAAGGCGTTCTCCAGCTGGTGGAACGTCTCGAAGTCGTCGGTCCACGCGATGCCGATCGTCGGGCCGTGGTAGCCGTTGCACCACGTCACATAATACTTATCCTCGATCTTGGCTACGCGGGGATCGTAACCGTAAACCCACTCGGCGATTTCGGGATCGGCGCCCACGAGTTTGAAATCCTCCTCGCAGATATCCCACTTGATGCCGTCCACCGAGAAAGCGGCGTGGATGCGCATGCGGCGGTTGGTGTCGTCGCAGCGGAAAACGCCCGCATAGTTATACTTGCCTTTCTTGAAGGGAATGACCGCCGAGTTGAAAATGCTGTTCGACGTCGAAAGCGCGTCGCGCGGGATGATCGGATTGGCCGAATAGCGCCACATCACTTCCTTGGAGCCGGCGGGACGATCCTCCCACGGCATATCCGGCATGGCCGGGCCTACGATTTTCAGGTTGTTGTCCATAGTTTTACGTTATCTGTTTATTCGTTGATCAATTCTTTGTCGATCTCCTCGGCCGTCACCTCTTCGGTATCGGGATGGGTGAAGGGAATGCGCGCGGCGAGCAGGAAGGCGGGAACCGTCGCCAGCAGCGCCCACATGAAGAAGTAGTGATAGCCGCCCAAACTGTCACAAAGCCAGCCGCTGATCATACCCGGAAGCATCACGCCGAGGTTGGCAAGCGACGACCCGAAGGCGTAGTGCGCCATCTGGTGCGGGCCGGGCGCCACCTGCTGCATGATGAAGAGCGTGAGTCCCACGAAGCCGAAGCCGTAACTGAAATATTCGAACACGATGGCCGCGCAGATCAGCACGGGGCTCGAAGGCTGGAACCACGCCAGCAGCGCATAGACCACGAACGGAACGTTGAAGATGCAGACCAGCGGGAACAAGGCGCGCCGCAGTTTGAGCCACGAAATGAAATAGCCGCCCAGAATGGACCCCACGACGAAGGCGATCACGCCGAACGTACCGTAATAGAGTCCGATCTGCTGTTCGGTAAGGCCCATGCCCTGCTGATCGAGCGGAGCGTTGAGGAACAGCGGCACGATCTTGATGACCAGACCTTCGGCGAAGCGGTAGAAGAGGATGAAGGCGAAATAGATCCAGATGTATTTCTTCTTGAAGAACTCCAGAAAGATGCGTTTCGTTTCGCGCATGGCGCCGCCGAAACTGTCAGCATGGGCCGTCGCGGCGCCACCCGAAGGCAGCATGCGGATGTGGTACAGTCCCAGCAGGAAGAGAATGCCGCCGCAAAGGCCCATCACGGTCATCCACGCCTGCACGATTCCGACATGGTCCTTGAGCGCGCCGGCCAGATAGACCAGTCCGCCCATGGCGAAGACCTTAGCGATGTTGTAAAAGGCGCCCTGCCAGCCGATGAACTTGGCCTGCAGGTCTTTGGAAAGTTCGGTGATATAGACGCCGTCGGTGGCGATGTCGTGCGTCGCGCCGCTGAAGGCCACGACGGCCATCAGGGCGATGGCATAGGGGAAAAAGTTGGGAAGCGGAAGCGACAGGGCGACCAGCGCAAGTCCCAGACCCGAAACCAGCTGCGTGGCGACGACCCAGAATTTCTTGGTCCTGAACATCTCCATCAAGGGACTCCAGAAGGGTTTGAGCGACCACGGCAGGATAATCAGCGAAGTCCAGAGCGTAATGCGGGCATCGTCGATACCCAGCCCTCGGAACATCAGCGTCGCTACCATGTTTACGATAATAAACGGGAGCCCCATGGCAAAATAGACCGTGGGGACCCATGCCAGCGGCGATACTTTTCGGGAATTTGCAGACATCGGTTCTTTTCAGGTTAAGGTTAGAATTGATGCAAAGATAGTAAAACTTTTTGCAACCGCAGACGGGAATGCATCCCGTTCTGCGCCTTTGTTTCTATAAATAATACAATTTCACAAGACAGGTTACTAATCGAAATAACAAATTTTACATTCGAAACCGGAAAATCGGCCGAACAGGGCGCATGCACTCCGTCCGACCCGCCGGAAAGCACCGCCCGGACCGGAACACGCCCTAAGGCCCGGAAGAGCGGCGGACTCAGGAAAAACGGAAGACAGACTCAGGCAGGCGGAAGAAAAAAAGCTCCCTTATGGGAGCTTTATATGAAAGGCCATACCGGAGATCACTTCGCCTTGGCCTCGCAGTAGGCGCAGCGGCACGAGCCGTCGGGCAGGCGGTGGAAAAGCCGGTCGACATCTTCGGTCGCCGAGATACAGCGCCGGTTGGAGCACTCCATCTCATTGACGACGTAGTCTTCGCTGAAAACGGGAGTCTTCTCGAAGGGCTTGTTTTCGTCGGCCCAGCGCAGCAGCGTAAGGATCAGCGCCATGCGTACGAACTTGCCGTTCTCGACCTGTCGGAAATAGGCTGCGCGGGGATCGTTGTCCACGGCGCGCGTGATTTCGTTCACGCGCGGCAGCGGGTGCAGGATAATCATATCCTCCTTGGCGGTTTCGAGCTTTCCGGGATCGAGCACGAAGCTGTTCTTCACGCGGTCGAACTCCTCCTCGTCGAGGAAACGCTCCTTCTGCACACGCGTCATGTAGAGTATGTCCAGTTCGGGCATCACCTCCTCCATGGTCTCGACTTCGCGGAATTCGAGTTTCGAATTCTCGCTCATCTCGGCCAGCATGTAGTCCGGAAGACGCAGCTCCTGCGGGGCGATCAGGATCACCTTGATCCCCGAATAGCGCGACAACGCCTTGATGAGCGAATGGACCGTGCGGCCGAATTTCAGGTCGCCGCAGAAGCCGATCGTCATGTTGTCGAAACGCCCCTTCTCGCGCTTGATCGTCAGAAGGTCCGTAAGGGTCTGCGTCGGGTGGCTGTGGCTGCCGTCGCCCGCATTGATGACCGGAATTCCGGCGTACTGCGAAGCTACGAGCGGCGCGCCCTCCTTGAAGTGGCGCATGGCGATAATGTCCGCGAAACAGCGGATCACGCGTACGGTGTCCGCCACGGTTTCGCCTTTCGACACGGACGACGAATTGGCGTCCGAAAAGCCGATGACGCTGCCCCCCAGCTCCATCATGGCGGAGGTGAAACTCAGGCGGGTGCGGGTCGAAGGCTCGTAAAAGAGCGTCGCCAGCTTGCGCCCCTTGCACGCTTCGCTGTATTTGGCGCGGTTGGCGATGATATCTTCGGCCAGCGCCACGATTTGTTCGGTTTCGGCCACCGTCAGGTCGGTCGGGTCAATCAGGTGTCTCATAGGTTGTTTCATTTATCAAAATCGGGGTTTGCAGCCGGCCGGCGGCATGCTGCGGATTGCACGCGGTGCCGACCGGAGTGCGGAGGGAGTGCAAGCCGCATTTCCATGCCCCCAAGCGAGGTGCGGAAAAGCGTCGTGCGATCCCGGCAAACTATTTTTCCATCCAGCTTTCGTCCGACGGATTGTCGCGGAATTTCAGCAGACGGGCCTTGTCTTCGGGCTTGATGTATCCCTCCTCGGCGGCCACTTCCACCAGCGCGTCGAGATTCGAGAGACTGTAATTGACGACGTTCGCCTCTTTCATGCGGTCCAGTCCCTTCTTCATGCCGTAGGTGAAGATCGACGCCACGCCCAGCACCTCGGCGCCGGCTTCGCGCAGGGCGGTCACCACCTCGATGCACGAACCGCCGGTCGAGATCAGGTCCTCGATCACGACCACCTTCTGCCCCTTTTCGAGCTTGCCCTCGATCTGGTTGCCGCGGCCGTGATCCTTCGAACCGCTGCGCACATAGCCCATCGGCAGGTCGAGGATCGTCGCGGTGATGGCGGCGTGGGCGATGCCCGCGGTCGAAGTCCCCATCAGCACTTCGGCTTCGGGAAAGCGGGTGCGGACGATCTGCGCCAGCCCCTCTTCGACGTGTCCGCGCACGACAGGCGCCGTCAGCGTCAGGCGGTTGTCGCAGTAAATCGGGCTTTTGATGCCGCTGGCCCATGTAAACGGCTGTTCGGGGCGCAGGAACACCGCGCCGATCGAAAGCAGGTCTTTAGCAATTGATTTCTCCATGATATTCTGTAGTTGTTTATTCCAGCGCCGAACGCAAAATCTTCTCCACCTCCTCGGCATAGATGCCGCCCTCGTGGACCTTCACGCCGTCGACGTAAAACGTCGGCACATAGTAGTAATCGAACGTGTCGGCCAAATCGGACTGCTCCGACTCCTCGATCATTTCGATCGCCACCGGCTGCAGTTCGGGGTGTGCGGCCTTGGCCTGCTCGATGTAACGCAGCGCCTTGCGGCAGAAGGGACAGTTTTTCAGGTAGAAAAGTTTTACCGGTTTCATAATCGACTGTTTTTAATCGTGTTTAATCGCAAAATTCGCTTACGCACCTGCGGTACGCGGCCACGGGGTCCGCAGCGGCGGTGATCGGACGGCCCACGACGATGAAGTCGGAGCCGATCTCCCGCGCACGGGCGGGCGTGGTGACGCGCACTTGGTCCGCAACGTCTCCGTCTGCAAAACGCACGCCGGGCGTGACGGTCAGGAACTCTTTTCCGCAGGCTTCGTGCACCATGCCCGCTTCGAGCGGCGAGCAAACCACGCCGTCCAGCCCCGCGGCACGGGTGTTCTGCGCGTATTTGACGATCGTGTCGTTGATCGAAGCGTTGATAAGCAGCTCCTGCCGCATGCGCTCCTCGCTGGTCGAGGTGAGCTGCGTCACGGCGATCAGCAGGGGCCGCGTGCCGTCTTCGCGGGTAAGCCCTTCGAGGGCGTATTTCATCATCTCGACCGTTCCGGCCGCATGGACGTTGCACATATCCACGTCCAGACGCGACAGCACGGCCATCGCCTTCTTCACGGTGTTGGGAATGTCGTGCAGTTTCAGGTCGAGGAAAATCCGGTGGCCCCGGCGCTTGATTTCGCGCACGATGGCAGGGCCTTCGGCATAGAAAAGCTCCATGCCGATCTTGAGGAACGGTTTGCGCTCCTCGTCCCGGAACAGGTCGAGGAACTTGAAAGTGTCTTCCGCCGACTTGAAGTCGCAGGCGATAATTACGTCGTGTTGCATCATATCCGATTTTAACTTTATTCTACGATTCCTATAATGTCGCTCAGCCGCTCGATCCCCAGCCGCTCCATCTCGGCGGGCAGGGCTTCGACGATCTCCTTCGAGGCATAGGGATTCACCAGATTCGCGGCACCGACCTGCACGGCCGTGGCTCCGGCCATCATCATTTCGATCACGTCGCGGGCCGTCGTCACGCCGCCGCATCCCATGACGGGTACGGAGCAGGCTTTGGCGACCTGATAAACCATCCGCACGGCCACGGGGAAGACCGCAGCGCCCGAAAAACCGCCCATCGTATTGGCGATCACCGCCTTGCGGCACCTCACGTCGATCCGCATTCCCAGCAGGGTGTTGATCAGGCAGATGCCGTCGGCACCGGCCTCTTCGCAGGCGCGGGCGATCGAGACGATGTCCGTCACGTTGGGCGACAGTTTGATATAGACCGGTTTGGTGGTCACGGCCTTCACCGCGCGCGTCACCTCGGCCGCACATTCGGGCGAAGTGCCGAACGACATGCCGCCGTGCCGCACGTTGGGGCACGAGACATTGACCTCGATGATGCCGACCTGCTCCTCGCGGTCGATCCGCTCGCAGCAATAGGCGTACTCCTCGATCGAGAAGCCGCTGATATTGGCGATCACGGGTTTATGAAAGAAGCTCTTCAGGCGCGGCAGCTCCTCGGCGATCACGGCGTCGATGCCGGGATTCTGCAGTCCCACAGCGTTGATCATCCCCGCCGTACATTCGGCGATGCGGGGCGTGGGATTGCCGAAGCGCGGTTCGCGCGTGGTGCCCTTGAACGAGAACGAACCGAGGATGTTGATATCGTAAAAATCCCGGAATTCGTTGCCGTATCCGAACGTACCGCTGGCCGGAACGACCGGGTTGTCCAGCTTCAAACCGCTCAGGGTGACGGACATATCCGGGGCAGGTTTTCCTGCCGGCCGGTTCTGTGCGATGAACTGCTCTCTTACCATATGATCTCCCCTTTCGTTAATACGGGCCCCTCCTTGCAGATGCGTTTGTTGCCGTATTTCGTTTTGCACGAACAGCCCATGCAGGCGCCGAAACCGCATCCCATACGCTCCTCGAACGACAGCTGGCCGTCCTGCGCGACCGAGTCGCACAACGCGCGCAGCATCGGCAGCGGACCGCAGGCATAGAAGTAGTCGAAGTCGATGCCGTCGCCGGCGATGGCCGTCGTGACGAAGCCTTTCGTCCCGGCCGAACCGTCGGCCGTGGCGACATGCACGTCGCACCCCAGCGCCCGGAATTCGTCGGCGTAGAAGACCTCGTCCGCCGTGTTGAATCCCAGTACGACGCTCACCGGTTTGCCCTCCGCCAGCAGCGCTTTGGCCAGCTTGTAGAGCGGAGGCACGCCTACGCCGCCGCCCACCAGCAGGGGCCGCCGCGCATCGTTGGAGGTGTCGAAGCCGTTGCCGAGTCCCGTCAGCAGGTCCAGCTCCGCGCCCGCCGCCATGCGGCTCATCTGCTCCGTACCTCCGCCCACGACCTTATAGATGAGCGTGAGGGTCCGTGCATCGCAGTCGCACACCGAAATCGGACGGCGCAGGTAGCGGCCTTCGAGCGCGATATTGACGAACTGTCCCGGACGGACGATCCACTCGGTATCGCCCTCCAGCACCATGCGCCACACCGAGGCCGTCAGCGGCTCGTTCGCAAGAATCTTATAGATGCCTTTCTTATACATGTATTCCCTTTCGATTTTTGATCCGGAGAACAGCCCCCGCGCTTCGTTCGTTTCGCTCCGGACGGGACCGTATCCCGTTCGGAGCGAAAGAGGTGCGTACGGAAGGCGTCCTCACGCCGGAAATCACTTCGCGTCGATGGTCGAGACTCCGAAGGTGATCTCTTCGAGCACGTCCAGCAGCACCTGCACCGTTTCGAGCGCCGTGAAGATCGTCACGTTGTTCTCGACGGCCGTGCGGCGGATTTCGTATCCGTCGAGCCGGGTATTGTGCTGGTTGATGTCGATGGTATTGATCACGTAGCTCACGTGGCCCTGACGGAGCGCGTCGATGATCTCCGAACTGCCCTCGCTCAACTTGCGCCGCGTGCGGGTGCGGATGCCGTGTTCGCGCAGGAATTCGGCGGTCCCGGTCGTCGCCTCGACGTTGAAGCCGAGGTCGTAGAAACGCCGCACGAGGGGCAGCGCCTGCTCCTTGTCGTGGTCGGCGATGGTGACGAAGATCGTGCCGTAGTTGCAGACGTTCATGCCCGTCGCCTGCAACGCCTTGTAAAGCGCGCGGGTGAGCTTGTCGTCGTAGCCGATGGCCTCGCCCGTGGATTTCATCTCAGGCGAGAGGTAGGAATCCATGCCGCGGATCTTGGCGAACGAGAAGGCCGGCGCCTTGACGTACCAGCGTTTCTTCTCCTTGCCGTATACTTCGGTGACGCCCAGTTCCTTCAGCGTCTTGCCCAGAATCACCTGCGTGGCGATATGGGCCATCGGGACGCCCGTCGATTTGGAGAGGAACGGCACCGTGCGCGACGAGCGGGGATTGACCTCGATGACGTAGACTTCGTCGTTGCCGTCGAGGATGAACTGGATATTGTAGAGACCGATGATGCCGATCCGCAGACCGAGCTTCACCGTGTAGTCGATGATCTTGTCCTTGGCCTTCTGGCTGACGCTGAAGGTCGGATAGACGCTGATCGAGTCGCCCGAATGGATACCCGTGCGCTCGACATGCTCCATGATGCCGGGGATAAAGACGTCCTTGCCGTCGCAGATGGCGTCCACCTCAAGCTCCTTGCCCATGATGTAGCGGTCTACCAGCACCGGCGAGTCGTCGTTGACCTCGACGGCCGTCTGCAGGTAGTGGCGCAGGCGCTCCTCGTTCGAAACGATCTGCATGGCGCGGCCGCCCAGCACGTAACTCGGACGCACCAGCACCGGATAGCCGATGCGGGCGGCGGCCTTCACGCCCGACTCGATGTCGGTGACGGCTTCGGCTTCGGGCTGCGGGATGCGCAGCTCCTCCATGATCTTCTCGAAGCAGCCGCGGTCCTCGGCGTTGCGGATGGCTTCGCAGTCGGTGCCGATGATGGGCACGCCCAGCCGGGAGAGCGGCTCGGCGAGGTTGATGGCGGTCTGTCCGCCGAGCGACACGACGATCGCCTTCGGTTTTTCGAGGTGGATGACGTTCATCACGTCCTCGACCATCAGCGGCTCGAAGTAGAGTTTGTCGCTGGTGGTATAGTCGGTCGAGACGGTTTCGGGGTTGTTGTTGATGATGATGGCTTCATAGCCCGCTTCGCGGATCGACCAGATGGCGTGTACGGTCGAATAGTCGAACTCGACGCCCTGACCGATGCGGATCGGACCGGAACCGAGCACCACGATCTTCTCCTTGTCGCTCACCAGCGACTCGTTCTCGTCTTCGTAGGTCGAGTAGAAATAAGGCACGTAGGAGCTGAACTCGCTGGCGCAGGTGTCGATCATCTTGTAGACCGGGAAGATGCCGTTCTTCTCGCGCAGCAGGTACATGTCGTGCTGCGAGACACCCCACAGCTGACCGATGAACTTGTCGCTGAAACCCATGCGCTTGGCTTCGCGCAGCACTTCTATATTCATCGGAGCGGCCTCGACGACGCGCTCGAATTCGACGATATTCTTGAACTTTTCGAGGAAGAACATGTCGATTTTCGTGCGGTTGTAGATCAGCACCAGATCGACGCCGCCGCGGATCAGCTGCGCGATGGCATACAGTCGGTCGTCGGTAGGCTCGGCGATGTATTCCAGCAGCCGGTCGTTCGTCCAGTCGTCGAACTTCTTGTGGTAGATATGGCAGACGCCGGTTTCGAGCGAACGCATCGCCTTCAGCAGGCTCTCCTCCATCGTGCGGCCGATCGACATCACCTCGCCCGTGGCTTTCATCTGCGTACCGAGCTTGTTCGACGCGTCACTGAACTTGTCGAACGGGAAGCGGGCGACTTTGGTCACGACGTAGTCGAGCGTCGGCTCGAAGCTGGCGGGCGTATTGGCCAGCATGATCTCGTCGAGGGTGAGACCCACAGCCACCTTGGCCGTAACGCGCGCGATCGGATAACCGCTGGCCTTCGATGCGAGGGCCGAGGAGCGCGACACACGGGGATTCACCTCGATCAGGTAGTATTTGAATGACAGGGGGTCGAGTGCGAACTGCACGTTGCAGCCGCCTTCGATCTTCAGCTCGCGGATGATCTTCAGGGCGCTGTCGCGCAGCATCTGGAACTCCTTGTTGGTGAGCGTCTGGCACGGCGCCACGACGATCGAGTCGCCCGTATGGACGCCCACGGGGTCGATGTTCTCCATGCAGCAGATGCTGATGGCCGTGTCGTTGTGATCGCGCATCACCTCGAACTCGATCTCCTTGTATCCCTTGATGCTCTTCTCGACGAGCACCTGATGTACGGGCGAAAGGAACAGGGCGTGGCGCATCATCTCGCGCAGCTGCTCCTCGTTGTCGGCGAAGCCGCCGCCCGTGCCGCCCAGCGTATAGGCGGGACGCAGCACGACGGGATAGCCGATCTCGGCGGCGACCTCGACGGCCTCCTCGACCGACATGGCGATCTTCGACTCGATCACCGGCTCGCCCAGCGATTCGCACAGCTCCTTGAAAAGTTCGCGATCCTCGGCACGTTCGATCGACTCGAACGAGGTGCCCAGAATCTCGACCTGACACTCTTTCAGAATGCCCTTCTTGGCGAGCTGCACCGCGAGGTTCAGACCCGTCTGCCCGCCCAGTCCCGGCACGATGGCGTCGGGGCGTTCGAAGCGGATGATCTTGGCGACGTATTCGAGCGTCAGCGGCTCCATGTATACCTTGTCCGCAATATGCGTGTCGGTCATGATCGTGGCGGGGTTCGAATTCACGAGAATCACCTCGTAGCCCTCTTCCTTGAGTGCGAGGCAGGCCTGCGTGCCCGCATAGTCGAATTCGGCGGCCTGTCCGATGACGATCGGACCCGAACCGATAACCATTACCTTCTTTATATCTCTTCTCTTAGGCATTTTTACGCTCCTCCATTATTTTGGTAAACTTTCTGAACAAATAGCCGCTGTCCTGCGGACCCGAAGCGCTCTCCGGGTGATACTGCATCGAGAAAACAGCGTCGCCGACACACTCCACGCCCTCGGCCGTGCCGTCGAGCAGGTTTACGTGGGTCAGCTCCAGCCCCGTACCGGCCAGTGAATCGACGTCCACGGCGTAGCTGTGGTTCTGGCTCGTGATCTCGATCTTGCCGGTGGCCAGATTCTTCACGGGGTGGTTGCCGCCGCGGTGGCCGAACTTCATCTTCACGGTCTTGGCGCCGTAAGCCAGCGAAATGAGCTGATGGCCCATGCAGATGCCGAAGATCGGCAGTTTGCCGCGCAGCTGCCTGACCAGCTCGATCACGGGCGTCACGTCCTGCGGGTTGCCGGGACCGTTCGACAGCACGACGCCGTCGGGACGGAAGGCCATGATCTCCTCCAGCGTCGAGTCGAACGGCACGACCGTCACGTTGCAGCCCACGCGGTTCAGCTGGCGGATGATGTTGTACTTGATGCCGCAGTCGACCGCCACCACGTCGTATTTGTGGTTGGGGACGCGCGACATCCAGCGTTTCTTGCAGCTCACGCGCGAAACCATGTCGTGGGGAAGGGCGTACTCGCGCACTTTGCGGAGCGCCTCTTCGAGGGGCGTGTCCGCGCCGGTGATAATCACCTTCTGGGTGCCTTCGTTACGGATGATGCGCGTCAGAGTGCGGGTGTCCACGCCCCAGATCGCGGGAATGTCATGCTCCTCGAAGACCTCGTTCAGGGTCTTCGTGTAGCGGAAGTTGCTCGGCGAGTCGTTGTACTCGCGCACGATCATGCCGCCGATGGTCGGAGTCTTCGTTTCGTAATCCTCGTCGGCCATACCGTAATTACCGATCAGCGGATAGGTCATCACGACCATCTGGTCCGTGTAGGAGGGGTCGGACATAATCTCCTGATACCCCACCATCGAGGTATTGAAGACGATCTCGTTAATGACCTCGCGGTCGGCGCCGAAGCCGTAGCCGTAAAACTCACGGCCGTTCTCCAAGACAATTTTCTTCGTAAATGGTTTCATCCTTATTTATTGGTTTTCATCGTTTCGTCCATATATGCCTCCCGGCCCCCGACGACCGTCAGCACGGCGCGGCCCTGCACCGGCCAGCCGGCGAAAGGCGTGGCGCGGCCCTTCGAGAGGAACGCCGCAGGGTCTATCTCGTACTGTGCGCCGAGGGCGAGCACCGTGAAGTCGGCTTCGCCGCCGACGTTCAGGCCGCCGCCCAGACCGAATATCCGGCGGGGATTGTCGGACATCAGCGCGACAAGCTTTTCGAGCGTGAGCGTTCCCGGCAACACCATATATTTATACATCAGCGGGAAAGCGCACTCCAAGCCCACGATTCCCATGGCGCTGCCGGCCAGTCCGCGCGACTTCTCTTCGGCGGTATGGGGCGCATGGTCGGTGGCGATCACCTCAATCGTACCGTCCGCGACGCCCGCGATCAGCGCGGCGCGGTCTTCGCGGCTGCGCAGCGGCGGATTCATCTTGAAGCGTCCGTCCTCCTGCAAATCCTCGTCGCAGAGCAGCAGATAATGCGGCGCCGTTTCGCAGCTCACACGCACGCCGCGGGCCTTCGCACGCCGTACCAGCTCGACGCTCTCCTTGGTCGAGACGTGGCAGACGTGATACTGGCAACCGGTCTTTTCGGCCAGCGCGATGTCGCGTTCCACCTGCTTCCACTCGCTCTCGGAGCAGATACCCTTGTGCCCGTGCGCACGGCAGTATTCGCCGTCGTGGATATAGCCGCCCCGCAGCAGGTCGTCCACCTCGCAGTGGGCCACGACCGGCCGGCCAGCTTTTGCCGCCCGGCGCATCGCCTCCTCCATCAGTTCGTCGGACTGCACGCCGCGGCCGTCGTCCGAGAAGCCGACAACATCGGGCGCGAGGGCCGCGAAATCGACCAGCTCGCCGGCGCCCCGCTGCCCCATCGTGATACAGCCGTAAGGCACGACCCGCACCACGGCGTCGCGGCGGATGATCTCGGTCTGCGCACGAAGCGTATCGGGCGCATCGGGCGCAGGGTTCAGGTTCGGCATCGAACAGACCGTCGTGTATCCGCCCCGTGCGGCCGCGGCCGTTCCGGAGGCGATGGTCTCCTTCTGCGAGAATCCCGGTTCGCGCAGGTGGACGTGCACGTCCACGAGTCCCGGAATCACATGCCGGCCGCCGAGGTCCACGGTCCGGTCGGGCGCGGCGCCCGCGACGGGCACGATGCGGCCTCCCGCGACGGCGAACTCCCCGGCCGCAAAACGGCCGCCGGTGTAGATCACGGCATTGGTATAAAGTGTCTTCATCTGTACGAGCGTAAAAAAATAGGGCAACCGAAACAGTTACCCTAATAAAACAAAATTACCGAAAACCGGAGACACGTCGCCCGACCAATAGTCCTGCTGCCAGAATGCCTGCGCTGACGATATGAGGGGGTTACAATTCATAGGTATTCGGAATCGCTGTAATTGAGGACAAAGGTAGGACATTTTTACGGGGCGTGCAAAACTTTGCCGGAAAAATTTTCAACAATCCGCACACACCGGGCCGGGCCGCGGATTCGTCCGTCCATGCCGCTGCGCCCCGCACTCCCGGTGCAGGAAGGTCTCCGCACACCCCGACCTAAAATAAACAATACGCGCCCTGCGACAAAAAAGCACAATTATTTCTACCGATGACGAAAAAATTTCATTATATTTGAAACGATCTTCATGTCAAACTTTAATCCCATTGTTATGAGACAGTTTTATGCACTGCTATGCCTGCTGCTATTCAGCGGCGCATGCTCGGAAGACGACACCCCGAATCCGGCGGTCAAATTCAGTTCGCCCGATTCGGATGTCAAAATTTCACAAGACGGAACCTCTGCCGCGATAACCGCGACACACCATGCAGGCCAGTTCGTCCTCACCATGGAAAAGAATTTCGAAGCCGTGCCGGAATCCGACCGGTCGTGGTGCACGGCCGTCCTGTCGGGGGATCGGCTGACGGTCGAAATCGAAGAGAACGCCGAGGAGCTGCGCAACGCCGCAATCTCCATCATGAACGGCGAAAGCGTCATCGGCAAAATCACGGTCGAACAAGGCGTCGCGCCGACCCTGAGTCTGGAAAGCAATACGGCGGAGTTCACCAACGAGGGGGGGGGGAATTGACCCCATCACGGTAACCACGAATCAGGAGCGATGGGACGCCGCCTGCGACGCAGGATGGATAACGATCTCCAAAGAGGGCGACAAACTCCGCCTCACGGCGTCGCCCAATCCCGACGGCGGAAACCGGCCGGCCGTGGTGACGGTCACCACCGGCTGCAAGGACAACCCCGCCGAGGTGTCGGCCGCCATCAACGTCACCCAAGGTCCTCCGTCGCTCATCCTCGAATACACCGTCCCGGCAGGCGGCAAGATCATACTGCCGCTCTCCGGCGCCATCGACTGCACGGTCGATTACGGCGACGGATACAGCGAGAAACTCGCCCTGACCCTCAACCCCGCGACGGGCAGCCTGATAAATTACGAATATGCGGAAGCGGGCGTCTACGAAGTGTCCGTATCCGGTTCGGTGGAACAACTCTACAGCCTGCAGGGACACTCCGAGACCTCCCGCAGCTACCTGACGGCCGTCAAACAATGGGGCAACGTAAACCTGACCTCGATGTACTATGCGTTCTACCTCTGCTCCAACCTGAAAACGCTCCCCGAAAACACGACCGACTCGTTCGCCGAGGTAACCACGTTCAAATACGCATTCGAAGGCTGCAGCGGCCTGCAAACCATTCCGGCCTCGTTGTTCAGCGGCTGCGACAAGGTCACCGACGTATTGGGATGTTTCACCAAATGCGCCTCGCTCACGTCGGTTCCCGAAAATCTGCTCGCCCCGCTCAAAAACGTCACGTCGCTGCAAAGCTTCCTCGCCCACTGCAAGCAGCTCAAAACCATTCCGGCCGGATTTTTCGCCCGAAGCCCTCAGATCACGACGCTGAAATACACCTTCTCCGGAAATACGGCCTTCGAAACGCTGCCTGCGGGCCTGTTCAAGGGGCTTGCCAACGCCACGAACTTCGAGGAGACTTTCTACGGCTGCACCGCACTCAAAGAGATTCCCGACGAATTTTTCGCAGGATGCACGTCGGCCGACATTTTCCGAAGCTGTTTCTTCGGCAACAAAGCCCTGACGAAAGTGGGCAGAAACGTATTCAAAGGGTGTACCAACGTCACATCCTACAAATGGCTTCTGGCAAACTGCACCGAACTTGTGAGCGTTCCCGCCGACATGTTCGACGACAGCCGTAAGGTCACCGACTTCAGCGGCACATTCCGCGATGCGGCCAAACTCGCCGTCGAATCGCCCTACACGACCATCGACGGCGTGAAAGTACACATCTACGAACGTTCGCTCCACCCCGACGCATTCACCGCGCCGAAGAGTTTCGGCACCTGCTTCCGCGGATGCACGGCGCTGACCGACTGGGACGCGATCGGCAGCGGCTACGCCGCATGGACCAAATAACCCTCCTGCCTTCCGACAAAGTAGAGGCGGCTCCGAAATTTCGGAACCGCCTCTGTTTCTCGCACGCAGGGCGCGCCTGTCATTTTCCCGGTTGGGACAGCCCTACTTGACGATAATCAGGTCCACGCCCGCCTCCTCGACGATGGCGACCATCTGTTCGGAAATCCGGTCGTCGGTAATAATGACGTCTATGTCCTCCAGCGCGCAGATGCGTCCGAAGCCGCGCTGTCCGAATTTCGAAGAGTCGGCCAGCACGATATTCTGCGACGACGCCTTCATCATCTTGCGCGTGAGCTTCGCCTCGTCGATCGTGGAGGTCGTGATGCCGTGTTCGAGGTCGATGCCGTCCACACCGAAGAAGAGTTTCGAACAGATGCAGTCGTCGAGTGAACGCGCGGCCTCCTCGCCCAGCACCGATAGCGACTTCTTGTGCACCGTGCCGCCCAGCTGCACGACATTGACATTCTCCGCCTCGTTGAGCAGCACGCCCAGCCGCAGGAAGGGCGTAACGATGTTCAGGTGATGCCACTGGCGCGCCTTGATCTCCTCGGCAAAGGCATAGATCGTCGAGCCGGAAGCGACGATGATCGAATCGTTATCCTCCAGCAGTTCGAGGGCGCGCTGGGCGATAAGCCGCTTGGAGTCGCGGTTGATGTTGTCCTTGACATGCACGTCCATATCGGCCACATGGGGGTTGGCGGGACGGGCGCTGCCGTGCACTTTGTAAAGCAACCCTTTGCTTTCCAGTATCTTGACATCCTTGCGGATCGTCACTTTCGTAACCCCCAGTTCGTTGGCGACGTCGGTAATACGCACGAACCCGTATTTGTTCAGGTTATCGAGGATATATTTGTGTCGTTCGGCAATACTCAGCATATTACTCTGTCTTTTAGCAGTTAACTGAACAAAGGTAACAATTTTTTTCTCAGATTTCAAAATAAAGTGTCCGAAACCGCAACCGGCTCCGGACACTTTCGGACCCGAAAGTCCATATCGTTTTTCCGTCAGCGGACGAACATGCCTAATTCCGCTCCGGTCCGGCATCGTAACCGTCGGCACGGGCGCCCCACATCAGCAGGAAAACCAGCATGCCCACCACCGCCATGCCGAGAATGCCGACATAGGCCCAGTTCCAGCCGTAATGCTGCGCCACATAGCCCAGTCCGACACCCGAAACGACGGTGCTCGCGTAACCGAACAGCCCCGTAAGGCCGTTGGCCGTCGCGGCGGCGTTCTTCGTAGCCTGATTCGCCGCGGCGATGCCGATCAGCGCCTGCGGACCGTAGATGCAGAAGCCGGCGGCGCAGAGAGTCGTGAAGAGCAGCCAGACGGGAGCGTCACCGGGCAGCTGCCAGAAGAGAAAGACGAAAACCGCGGCTCCCGCCATGCAGAATACGCAGGTGCGGTGGGCACGGCCTTTCAGCCACCTGTCCGTCGCCCAGCCGGCGACCAGCATGCCGACGATGCCCGCGATCTCGAACATCGCCACCAGCCAGCCGGCATGCTCCATGCTGACGCCCTTCGACTGGCTCAGCAGCGAAGGCCCCCAGTCGAGGACCGAAAAGCGGACGACATAGACAAAGAAATTGGCAAAGCCCAGAATCCAGATCAGCGGGTTCTTGAAGACGTGCTTCATCAGGAACGCACGGTGCTCGGCACCTTTGGCGGCTTTCTTCTCCTTCCTGACCTCGGTGCCCTCCAATTCGGGAAGCCCCACCGACGAGGGCGTGTCGCGCAGGAAGACAACAAGCCCGATAGCGCCTGCGAACGAAATAGCGGAAGGAATCCAGAAACACCATTTCCACGCTCCGGCATGGGCGGCAGCCGCCATGACGCGCTCCATGCCCGCGGCGTCACCGGGCTGTACGCCCAGATTGGCGGCCATGGCCGCCACGGCGTCGGGATCGGCCGAGACGTTCATACCCAGCGTACCCATGATATATCCGCAGAGGATCACGACCAGACCGGCCCCGATCGAGTGCGAGGTATTCCACACCGACATCTTCGTCGCCAGCTGCGTGGGCGGAATCCAGTGGGTCAGCAGACGGGCGCAGGGCGGAAATCCCGTCCCCTGCAGCAGGCCGTTTATCACCCACATGATACCCATGAAGAGAATCATCGTATTGGTGAACTGCGAACCGTCGTGCTGGCCCGTGATCCAGTAGGAGACGTCTTCGCCGAATCCGAAGGCGAAGTTGGCCAATGCGCAGAGCGCAAGTCCGACAGCCATGTACCAGCGGGCGTTCATCCGGTCGGCCAGAATGCCGTTCACGAAACGCGAAAGTCCGTAGACCACGCCGTTCAGGGTCAGGAAAATTCCCAGACTGGTTTTCGAGATCCCCAGATCGGCCTCAAGGCCGGGCATGGCCAGCGAAAAGTTTTTACGCACGAAGTAAAAGAGCGCGTAACCGATCATCGTGGCGACGATCGTACGGGTCTGCCAGTACTTGAAGCGCTTGGTTTGTTCAGGAGTCATTTCGGAATGAAAGTTTAGTAGTTTCAGAAAGCAAATATACTACTTTATTTCCCAAATGCTACTTTATTTCCCAAATTCCGCCTTTTCCGAAGAGTTTGTCGAGCCATTCATCCATCCATCCGCAGCGGAACGCGATATCGATCACCGTAAAGCGGCTGCGCATGTAGGGTATCTTTTCGAAGCTGGCGCGGAACTTGGCGCGCGAAACGCCGATATGCTCCGGCTCGTAAGGCGCCCCGACCAGTTCGAGACGGCGGCGGACCTCGCCGAAGGGAATGATCTGCCGGCGGATATGGCCGCTCAGCGCGGGCCACGCCTTCTGCAGACGCTGCAGCTGGCGGCGCAGCCCCTCCTTATCGACATACTTGCCTTTGGTCTCGACCAGACCGCGGGCCACGAACTCAGGATCGTTGTCGAAAATCCGGTAGATATCCTTTTCGGTCTCCTCCCACGATTTCCATGCGGCGACGCATTTTTCGACGTCGAGCGTCTCGACCGGCGTATCGAGCAGCATCTCGATAAAAGCCGTCGAAGCCAGCGTGCCGATGCCGACCTTGAAACCGTGCGAGACGGATGCGCCGTTGTATTTGAGGTGCTCCATGTCCCAAAGGTGGCTGAACTGGTGTTCGGCGCCCGACGCGGGGCGGCTCGACTGCGTAGCCTGCATCGCGAAACCGCTCAGCAGCAAACCTTCGGCCAGCTGTTCGACCTTGGCCACATTGCCGGCACGCACGCCTGCGGGGTCGCAGAGGGCGTCCTTCAGTCCGTCCTGCACCACCGAAAAGGCGAATTCGTCGAGCAGTTCGGAGCCGACCGCATCGGCGAGCATCCAATCGGCCCCGGCCGGAATCTTCGCAATCAGGTCGGCATATCCCGACGCCGACATTTTCGCAGGCGCGGCGGCGGCGATCGTCGGATCGAGCACCATGCCCAGCGGAGCCGGACAGTCGAAGGTCTGTTTGTTGCCGTCCTTGGTGATCGAGGCTCCGTAGGCCGTATAGCCGTCCATCGACGCCGCGGTTCCCACGACCATATAGCGGCGCCCGTTGTGGTGCGAGCAGAGTTTGGTCAGGTCGTTGATAACGCCCGATCCCACTGCGACGGGAATGGCGTCGGTGCGGGACAGCACCCCGTCCAGCTGTTCGACGAACGTCCACTCGGCATAAAGCTTCGGATCGGTGAAAACATGCGGCTCGTCCTGCGCAACACCCGCCTGAGCCAGAATCCGGTGAACATCGCCGCCGGCCGCCCGCCACGTATTGGCATCGGCGACGACAAGCGCACGCCTGCCGGGAAAGAGTTCCTTGAACATATCCGCGACCCGCGGAAGGGTTTCGATTCCGATCACCAGAGCTTTGGTATCGGTCGTGCGCGACAGAGCGCTTTCTACTTTATTCATTACTATTGATGATTGAATTAATTCACATAGGAGCGACAAAAGGGCATCCAAAGCAAAGGCAAATATATATAATTATTTGTTTTCACACAACAAATAGCACTATATTTTTTCCTTTTTTATTTCTTTACAACAAAACCACAACGCAAAAACAGCAAAAAAGATTTCTTTTTCAGGATTATTCCCTTTAGAACAGAAGCCCGGCTTCTCCGCAGCAAGCGACCGCCCGAACCGACAACCGCCCATATCGGTTCTGTTCCACCGCCGAGCAACCCCTCCGGCAATAAAAGCGAAATAAATGCAAAATCTATTCGGTTTCGTTTTGGAACCTGAGGGATTTTACCTATTTTTGTAAATCAGAAGCACAACAGAAAGAAACAATATGAAAAATACGCTATTTCTATTAATTTGCTTTTTAGCATCATTACCCGCAAGTCCGGCATTTTCACAACCGTCGGCACGCATCGCCGGAGGTCCCTACCTCCAGAACGTGACCGAGGACGGATTCACCGTAATCTGGACGACAACGACGGACGCGGCAGCGTGGGTCGAAACGGCCCCCGATGACGGAACGCACTTCTATGCCGTCGAACGCCCCAAATACTACGACTCGCACCTCGGACGGCGGCGTCTGGGCAAACTGCACCGGGTGCGCGTCGGCGGACTCGAACCGGGCAAAACCTACCGCTACCGCATCATGCAGCAGGCCGTGCTCAGCGACGAAGGCAACAAACGGGTCGTATTGGGCGAGGGCTACGGCAGCGACATACTCAAACACGCGCCCTATCCCGTCACAACGCCCAGCGCGGACCGGAACGAGCTGGAATTCTGGATGGTGAACGACATCCACGGCCGCGATTCCGTCTTCCGGCTGCTTATCGGGGACGCACCGCGCCAGAAGCCCGACTTCGTATGCCTGAACGGCGACCTGCTGAATTCGATCGAATCGGAGAAGGCGCTTTTCGAAGGATTCCTCGCATCGGCGTCGGAGCTGCTCACCCCGGCGGGCATTCCGCTCGTCGTGACGCGCGGCAACCACGACGGACGCGGCAAGTTCGCCCGGCACTGGCTCGACTACTTCCCCACGCCGACCGGCGAAAGTTACTATACGTTCCGCCGCGGTCCCGTCTTCTTCGTCGTACTCGACGGCTGCGAGGACAAACCCGACAGCGACATCCGCTATTACGGGCTTTCGACCGCCGACGCTTACCGCGAACAGCAGGCGCAGTGGCTCAGGGGCGTAGTCGCCGGCGAAGAGTTCCGGTCGGCGCCCTACCGCATCGTCCTGATCCACATGCCGCCCAACAAGGGACGCGGCTGGCACGGCGAGCTGGAGATCGAACGGCTGTTTCTCCCGATACTCGACGGAAGCGGCATAGACCTGATGCTCTGCGGCCACTACCACCGTTACCAATGGATCGACGACCTAAGCCGCGGCGCCGACTTTCCGATCCTTATCAACTCCAACAGCGACAAAACGGTCGTCACGGCCGGCGCGAAGGGCATCGACATCCGGGTAGTCGACACGGCAGGCGATGTGGTGAAAGAACACAAGATTCCGAGAAACAACCGATAAAAACCACCTATGAAAACTTTCAGACTACTGACAGCCCTTACGCTGGGCACCCTGCTGTGGGGATGCGCCGAAAGCGGCAAAAAGGCCGAAGGACCTTTTTACACCGACATCGAAAGCCGCGCCCAGCTGCACGACTGGTTCCGGTACGCACCGGAGCGTCCGATCGTCGTCAGCGGCCACCGCGGCGGCATGGTGACGGGCTATCCCGAAAACTGCATCGAATCCTTCGAGAAGACCCTCTCGATGATGCCTTCGTTCTTCGAAATCGACCCGCGCCTGACCAAGGACAGCGTGATCGTGCTGATGCACGACGCCACGATCGACCGCACGACCACCGGCACGGGCAAGGTGTCGGACTACACCTTCGAAGAGTTGCAGCAGTTCTTCCTCAAGGACCGCGAAGGCAACGTCACGCCCTATAAGATTCCGACGCTCGAAGAGTGCATCGTCTGGAGCCGGGGCAAGACCATCCTCAACCTCGACATCAAGGACGTGCCGCTGGAGGTGATGTCGGACTTCATCAACCGGCTGGCGCCCGCCAACGTAATGTACACCGTGCGCAACGCCCGGCAGGCCCGCACCTACTTGGACCGCGACCCGCAGGCGATGTTCTCGTGCTGGTGCAAGAACATGAAGGAGTTCGGCGAATACGCCGAAGAGCGCATTCCGTGGTCGCAGATGATGGCCTATGTCGGCACGATGATGCTCCCCGACCAGCAGGAGCTTTACGACAAGCTGCACGAGAAGGGCGTGATGTGCATGATTTCGCTCGCCCCGACCCACGACCGGCGGGCGACCGACGCCGAGAAAATCAAAGGTTACGAACTCGAAATCCCCACGGGATGCGACGTGATCGAAACCGACTATCCCTACCTGTTCCAGCATCTCAATCTAACACGAAAATAATGGCAACATTCGACAAATTCCGCTCGGTTTACACACACGACGAACTGATGGAGCGGCTGCGCGGCATCAAACACGTGGCGCTCGACATGGACGGCACGATCTACATGGGCATGTCGCTCTTCCCCTACACCAAACCCTTCCTCGAAGGGCTGAAAGAGCTGGGAATCGGCTATTCGTTCCTGACCAACAACCCCTCCAAATCCATCGCCGACTACCTACACAAACTCGAAACGCTGGGCATCCATGCCACACGCGAGGAGATGTATACGACGGCGCTGGCGACCATCGACTACATCAAACAACACTACCCCGCAGCCAAACGGCTCTTCCTGCTCGGCACGCCGAGCATGATCTCGGAGTTCGAAGCTGCCGGGTTCGAATCGGCGGCGGATTCGGCCGACGACGTGCCCGACGTAATCGTCGCGGCGTTCGACATGACGCTGCAATACGACCGGCTCTGCCGCGCGGCATGGTGGGTGTCGCAGGGCGTACCCTACATCGCCACCAATCCCGACCGCGTATGCCCCACCGACCAGCCGACGGTGCTGGTGGACTGCGGCTCGATCTGCGCCTGCATCGGGCATGCCACGGGACGGCGTCCCGACATCACGCTCGGCAAGCCCGATCCCAACATGCTTTCGGGCATCCTTTCGCGCCACGGCCTCAAGCCCGACCAGATCGCCATGGTCGGCGACCGCATCTACACCGACGTGGCGATGGCCCACAACGCCAAAGCGATGGGAGTGCTGGTGCTTTCAGGCGAAACGACGCTCGACGTAGCCGACAAAGCCGATCCGCAGCCGCACATCACCGCAGACAGCATCGAAGTGCTGGGCCGGCTGATCCGCGAGGCGCACGGCAAATAGGCAGGCCCGCCTCCGCACCGGGGGCATATCCGGCAGAACGGAGCGGGAAAGCCATGTTCGGACCAACGAAGCGAAAACCCCGTCTAGACCAAAGGACGGGAACAGGCGTACACGAACCAAAGCACGAAAACAGCCGCGCTCGTCCCAAAGAACGGGAACAACCGCACACGGACCGGCAAGCCGGAACGACCTGCACCGACAAAAGGGCCGGAACAACCATGCACGAGCAAACACACCGGAACAATTGCCCACAAACAAAACAGGCTGCAATTATGCCGGTATCAGAAAACCGAATCCGTTTGGATTCGGTTTTTCCGTCTCTTTCGCCGGAAAAGCACTATATTTGCGAAGTCAACGACAAACCGCATATCAATATGGAGCACAATATCCTCATCCCGCTGCTGCTGACGCTCGGAGCAGGTCTGGCCACCGGCATCGGCAGCGCGATCGCCTTTTTCGCCCGCCGCACCAACAAGCGGCTGCTGTCGTTCTCGCTCGGACTGTCGGGCGGCGTGATGATCTACGTCTCGTTCGTCGAGTTGTTCCAGCAGGCGCAGATAACTCTTTCGGAGGAGTGGGGCGCGCATACGGGGATAATCGTCACCGTGGTCAGCTTCTTCGCGGGCATCCTGCTCATCGGCGTCATCGACCGGCTGGTTCCCTCGTTCGAGAATCCCCACGAGGCCCACATGGTCGAGGAGATGGACAAACAGCCCCGCAACCCCAAACTGATGCGCATGGGCATGATGACGGCGCTGGCCATCGGCATCCACAACTTCCCGGAAGGTATCGCCACCTTCACGTCGGCCGTGGACAACATGGCGCTGGGCGTGGCAATCGCCGTGGCGATCGCCATCCACAACATTCCCGAAGGCATTGCGGTCTCGATTCCGATCTTCTACGCCACGGGCGACCGCAAAAAGGCGTTCAAACTCTCGCTGCTGTCGGGACTCGCCGAGCCGGTCGGCGCACTGCTGGCCTATCTGGTGCTGATGCCCTTCATGTCGCCGACGCTGATGGGCTGCATACTGGCCGGAGTCGCGGGCATCATGGTCTTCATCTCGATCGACGAACTGCTGCCCGCAGCCCGCGAATACGGCGAAGCTCACATTTCGATTTACGGCGTGGTGGCCGGCATGGCGCTCATGGCCGTTAGCCTGATTCTGCTTGCATAGATTATGGACATTCTGCTGCTGATCGTCGGACTGGGACTGATTCTCGCCGGCGCAAATTTCCTGACGGACGGCTCGGCCGCCGTCGCGCAACGCTTCCGGGTTCCGGAATTCATCATCGGCCTGACGATCGTCGCCGTAGGCACCTCGACGCCCGAACTGGTCGTCTCGGTACTCTCGGCCGCGGCGGGCAACAGCGACGTGGCGATCGGAAACGTCGTCGGCTCGAACCTCTTCAACGTCTTTCTGATCCTCGGCGTCTGCGCCCTGATCCGGCCGCTGCCCCTCACCCGGAGCAACATCCGGCGCGATATTCCCTTCGGCATGGCCGCGTCGCTGATCCTGCTGGCCGTCACTTCGGACCGCCTGATATGTGCGGGGGCGGCGGACAGAATCGGCCGCATCGACGGCATCGTCATGGTGGCGCTCTACATTGCGCTGATGTGGTTCACGATCCGCACCACGAAACGGCCCGAAGCGGTGCCCGCCGATGCCGGCGCCAAAAAGCCGGCGGCCCTCTGGCTGGCGGTCGTCATGATCGCCGGAGGACTCGCCGGGCTGATTTTCGGCGGCGACATGTTCCTGAAAAGCGCCACGGAGATCGCCCGCAGGCTGGGCATCAGCGAATCGGTTATCGCCATTACGCTCGTCGCGGGCGGCACATCGCTGCCCGAACTGGCCTCGTCGGTCGTATCGCTGCTCAAAGGCAAGTCAGAAATGGCGCTGGGCAACGTCATCGGGTCCAACATCGCCAACATACTGCTGATCCTCGGCGTGAGCGCGACGATCCGCCCGCTGACGATGGGCGGCATCACGACGACCGACATTCTGATGGTGGTGCTAAGCTCCCTGCTGTTGCTGCTGACGGCGTTCACCTTCCGCAGGAAGCAGATCGACCGCTGGGAGGGCGCGATCTTCCTGATGATATACGTCGCCTATATCTGGTATCTGATACGCTGACGGACAGATACACGGGCAAAACGTGCCGTCTCCCGGCGGCGTTTGCACACAAGACGAATCCCTGCCGCGGCAGGGATTTTTCACGGCTGCCGGTCCAGATAGCGGTCGATCAGCCGCGGCACGGCATAGTCGCCCAGCGTGGCGGTCGGCACGGAGGGGAAATCCACAGGGGAAAAGATCTCGAAGCGGTGGAACACGGCATGCAGCGTCTGGTGCGAGAGCTGGTGTTTCGGCATTGCAACGCTCCGCAGCAGACGCCATTCGACGCCACCCAACACGGTTCGGAACTCTTCCGAATCGGTTAGTTCCGAGAAATCCGCCGCACGGTCCGTCTCGATCATCGGAAACTCGTACAATCCCTGCCAGATGTCGCCTTCCCCGCGCCGCCGCAACAAGGTCCGGTCGCCGCATGTGACGTGCAGGTAGTTGAACCAACGGTCGCGCACCTTGGTTTTCGCCTGCTTGACGGGACGCTCCGCAACCGTTCCTGCGGCCAGAGCCAGACAGCGCGCCGCAAGCGGACAGTCGGCGCATCCGGGCTGCGCCGGAGTGCATTGCAGCGCCCCGAAATCCATGACGGCCTGATTGTAACGCCCCGGACAACGCATATCGAGCTGCGTTTGCGCCAATTCAGCGAACGTGCGCTTTCCGGCCGTGGAGTCGATCGGAAGGTCGATATCGAAAAGCCGCGCCAGCACCCGGAAAACATTGCCGTCGAGCACGGCGCAGGGAGCGTCGTAAGCGGCCGAGCAGACGGCCGCGGCGGTATAGTCGCCGACGCCCCGCAGCGAGCGGACCTCGTCGTAAGACCGGGGAAACACGCCTCCGAACCGCTCCGCGACCTGCCGCGCCGCAGCGTGCAGGTTGCACGCACGGCTGTAATAGCCGAGTCCCTGCCACAACTTGAGCACCTCGTCCTCCGGAGCGGCGGCCAGCGACCCGACGTCGGGAAAGCGCTCCGTGAAGCGCAGGTAATAGTCCATGCCCTGCGCGACGCGGGTCTGCTGGAGGATAACCTCGGAGAGCCATATGCGGTAAGGATCGCGGGTGCGTCTCCAAGGCAGATCGCGGCCGTGCCGGGCGTACCAGTCCAGCAATATGTCGGAAATGTTGTCCATATTCTGTCTGCAAAAGTAGCAATTTTCCCGTTTAGGCTCTATATTTGAAGAAACAAAGCCGACATCTAAAACTCAGGATTATGGAAAAGAAACACGAACTGATCGACAACGCTGCGGAAAAGCGATACGAATTCGACCTCGGCGGGGACCTCGCCATGATCGAATACATCAAGGCGCAGGGATTCATCGTCCTGACGCACACCGAGGTTCCCGAAAAATACGAAGGACAGGGCATCGGCTCGGAGCTGACGCGCGCCGTATTGGAGGATCTCCGCGCCAAAAAACTGCCGATGATCCCCCAGTGCCCCTTTGTGGCACAATACATCTACCGCCATCCCGAATGGGCGGACGTGGTGCTGAAGGAAGTACCCGCCAAATAACGCAGGAACCGGCCGGACAAGCGGTCTCAGACGAATTCACCCCTGCCGCATTTCGCTGCGGCAGAGGTGAATTTCATTTTTCAGAGGCCGGGTCCTGCAATTCCGACGGTCAGCAAACTCAGAAATCGTCCGTACGGAAAGGAACGACCGGCAGTTCGCGGGTATCGCCCAGATTGCCCGGCTGGAAATCGCGGAAGCAGTAGCGCACGGCCACGGGTTCCGGCACTTTCTCCGACGAAACGACCAGAGCGAACTGGTTTTCGACGACCGCATCGGCCGGATAAAAAACCTTGTCGGCGCCGCAGATCTCGAATCCGCGGATGTCGGCCATCCGGTTGAAACCCTGATCCATATACTTGAACCTGACATGGGCCTTGCCGTCGCGGATCTCCATCGACTCGTACTGCGGGCTTTGGCAGGCGATCTCCTTCATCCCGTAGGTCTTGTTCAGCGCCATGAAAGCCAGCCGGTACCCCACGTCCCGCTTGTTCTTCGGGTGGACATTGCAAAACTCATAAGGCTCCACCAGATCGTTGGTGCAGATCATGCCGCTGTTGGGAATCAGCTCCTGAGCCCGGCACTGCGCTTCGCGCAGATAGGGCGACTTTCCGTTGCCGTACTCGAAAGGAGCGATCTCGACGTAATAGAACGGCAGGTCGTCCCGCCCCCACAATCCGCGCCACAACGAGACCATATCGGACAGCCGCGCGGCGTAATCCATGTAGCGGCCGACGTTCGATTCGCCCTGATACCAGAGGAATCCGCGGACGGTATAGCCCGCCACAGGACGAAGCATAGCATTATACATGACCATCGGACGCAGGTGCTGCGCGACGCGGGAGATTCCCTCTTCGGTCAGGTCGATGTCCGAATAACCGCTCAGCACTTCGCGGCTCATCCAGCTTTCGACGCGGCTTCCGCCCCACGAGCAGTCGATGATGCCGACCGGAACGCCGAGCACGTCATTGAGCATTTCGGCGAAGAAGTAACCCGCAGCGGTGAATTTCGCCGCAGTAGCGGTCATGCAGGGCGTCCAGCTTCCGGCCGTCCGGTCCTGCGGCATATAGGCTGCGGCATGCGGAATCTTCACATAATGGAGTTTTCCGCTTTTGGCGCCCGCGCGGGCGATGATCTCGTTCGCATCCGTAACCGGACACTGCCAGAAGCCGCCGAGCGGCATCTCCATATTGCTCTGCCCTCCGGCGAACCACACTTCGCCGATCAGCACACGGTCGAACGTCACACGGTCGCCGCTGGCGAAGGTAATCCGCTGCGGCTCGTAACTTCCGGCCGGCGTCCTGACCGATACGACCCAGCGGCCTTCGGCGTCACTTTTCACGGCGGCTCCGGCGCCCCACGAGGTCTCGACTTTCACCGCGGCATACGGCTCGGCCCAGCCCCACAACCGGACCTCGGCATTCTGTTGAAGCACCATGTCGTTGCCGATGATTTCGGGCAGCCGGATTTTAGCCGCGGCGCCCCATACGGCCGCAAGGGCGATAAAAAGCAGGAGGATTCTTTTCATAACGGATCGGTATCGAATTTCTGCAAGAATACGATTTTTCGACGGATGAAAAACAGTGGGAAGCGGAAAATTTCCCCGCAATTAATATAGGTATCTGTTTTTTTTGAAGAAATCCCGCCGGAAAATTTGGTTTATTACATAAATTACTTTACATTCGCAATATATTTATGGTACGACAAAAGAATCTTAAAAAACCGAACAGCATGGAACTCACGAACACCTCCCCGGACAAACGCCGCCTTTTCGGCCGCTGGTTCGCCCGCCGCATCACCACCTACCTCGTAGTCTGCGCATTCCTCGCCTTCGTCAACTGGCAGACCTCGCCCCATTACTGGTGGGTGGCATGGGTCGCAGCAGGATGGGGGCTGAATCTGGTGCTGTCGCTGGTCTGGTATCTCACCGACTGCGACGACGAAAACAATTACCGCTAAAACCTCCGCAACCATGAAAGCTTGGAAACTCGTCCTGACCGTCGTTTTTGCGCTGGCATCCGTTGCCGCCGCGGCCAAAACCCTTGAAATCACCGTAACGGACATCCGCAGCGACAAAGGCAATGTTCTGGCGATGGCGAAAGTCGCCGGACGTGAACAGCCCGTATACGGCATGTCGCCCGCCAAGAGGGGCGAAGTCGTGGTAACGCTCGAAGGCATCGACGCCGAAACGGCCGAGGTATCGCTCCTCCACGACGAGGACGGCGACTACAAAATGAAGACGGGCGAACGCGGCCCGGCCGAAGGCTATGCCGCGAAAAAGTGCACCCTGCCCGCAGAGCGGAACGCCGTGACGATACGCCTCCGCTACCCTGCCGCGGAATAGACCGCCGCCCCGCGTACGGCTGAAACGCCGCAGAAGACGCGCAGACATCCGGTAAAAAGCGAGGAACACCCGGAATAAATTCGTAACTTTAACCCCGAAATCCGACAGACATGGAAGACAGAAAGCTGGACGCCGCCGAGAGTTTGGCGCTCATCGGGCGGATGATCGAAAATACCCGCAGCCGCATGGTCCGCAACGCCGGACGGCCGTTTCTGGCGTGGGGCTATGCGACCGCCGCGACATTGATCGCCGTATGGGCCGCAGTGTCCTGCACCGGCGACGCACGCTGGAACTACCTTTGGTTCATGCTTCCCCTCTTGGGCGGCGCGCTGATGTACTTCACGCGCCCCAAGGCGGCCGAAGGCTCGGTGCACACCTACGTGGACCGCGTACTCGACCTCATCTGGAGCGTAATAGGCCCCGCCACCCTGCTGATAAGCACGCTGGCGATCTGTTTCGTCGTCCGGTTTCCGGTCGCATTCACCGTATTGCTGATGATCGGTCTGGGCACGACCATCAACAACCTGATCATCGGCTTCAAGCCCGGCGTGGCGGGCGGCATTGCCGGAATCGTGCTGGCGTCGGTCTCGCTCGTCGTCACCGGAAACTGGCACGCCGGACTGTTTCTGGCAGCCTTCGTCCTGATGACGATTATTCCGGGACATATCCTCAATTACCGGTACAGACACTCCCGCAGCGACGTGAGACAAGCGGCCGGACCGCGGCCCGGCAAGGCGACGAAAGACGGCGCAGCAGAGGAAGACGGCAGTACGGAGGAAGACGGCGCAGCGACCGAAAACGGCACTGCGGAGGGCGGCGCGGCAACGGACAGCACTGCGGCAGATGGCGCGGCAACGGGCAGCGCAGCGGCGGACAGGCCTCTGAACGCCGCCGAAAACATCGCACTCGTCGGCCGCATGATCGACAACACCCGCAGCCGCATGGTCCGCAACGCCGGGCGGCCGTTCCTGATATGGGGCTATGCGACCGTCGTCACGACACTCGCCGTATGGGCCGCCTACGCACTCTTTCCGGGTCGGAACTGGTACTACTTATGGCTGCTGCTGCCCGTGTTCGGAACCGCGCTGAGTCTGCTGACGATGCCCAAGGCGGACGACGGCAGGGTCTACACCTTCATCGACCGCGTAATCGGTCAGGTGTGGCTGGTAATGGGTCTCACGGCGTGGTTCGTCAGCCTGCTCTCGGTATTCGGCGACATGCCGGTCCCGATCCTCTTCGTCATCCTGCTGATGATGGGCATGGGAACTGCCATCACGGGGCTTGTCATCCGCTTCGTCCCGGCCGCCGTCGGCGGGGCCGCGGCGATCATCCTCGCCCCCGTATCGCTCGCCGCGACCGGTTATTGGGTGCCGGCGCTCTTTATCGCCGGATTCGTCGCAATGATGATCGTGCCGGGGCATATCCTCAACTACAAGTCGAATCATCCGAAACAATAGCCGTATGGAAGAACGGAAAATGTCCGAAAAAGAGGCGATGGAGCTGATCGCCCGCTCGCTCGAAGCGCAGCGACGCAAACTGAGTTTCGTGCGGAGCACGCTTTTCTTCGGCGCAGGAGCGCTGGCGCTGGCCGTCACAACGGCGGATTACGTCGTCCGGCGGACGACGGGCCGGGATTTGACGCTGCTGCTGGTCCTCGCCGGAACGGTCGCCGGGCTGGCCGCCCTCTATTTCCATTACAGAAGTCACCGCACGGTCACGGCCAACGACCGGACACTGATGAACGTCTGGGCCTATGCGCTCGGCGTATGTCTCTACACTGCGGGATATGTCGCCACGGGCGACGGACTGCAGCTGCCCGTCATGGGACTGCTGACCATGGGCGCAGCCATTGCGGCGGGCGTCACGGGCGAACTGTTCCGCCGCAGCGAAGCCAACCGGTCGAACCAGAGCGGATCGCTGGCCGGACTGCTTTTCATCAGCATTTCGGGGGCATTTCTCGCCGCATGGATCTTCCGGGCCGCAGCAGCAGGAGAGACCGTCTCCCAATTCATACACACCCTTGCGGCAGCCGTCATCCTCTTCTTCGGAACGGGAATCGTGCTGCGCTACAACGAACGCCGGAACCGTGTTTAAAGAACTCAACCCCCTGCTGCATTCCGAACTGCGTCTGGCCGTGATGTCGATCCTCATCGGGGTCGAAAGCGCCGATTTCGTCTTTATCCGGCAGCAGACCGGAGCCACGGCGGGCAACCTTTCGGTACAGCTGGACAAGCTGGCGAAAGCGAATTACATCGAAATCGAAAAGACCTTCCGGGGCAAGATGCCCTGCACCGTCTGCCGCATCACCGACACGGGATGCGACGCCTTCGCCGAATACGTCGCGGCGTTGCAGACCTATATCCGGAAATAAAACGCCCGCCGGATACAAGAGACCCGCGGGAATTTTTATTGCGGCCAACAATTACAGCGTACAGAAAAACGTCACCAGAAACGGAACGCTGAAATCGAGCGTGCAGCCGTGGAAAATCGAAACCACGGCATAGGGCTTTCCGGCCGCCTGCGTGATGACGGGCAGCGTGGTGTCGAAGGTGGTCGCACCGCCGATCGAGACGGCCGCCAGCGGTCCGCACCAACGGGCGACCAGCGGCGCGGCCAGCAGCGTGAAGATCTCGCGCATGACGTTGCATAGCAGAGCGACGGTTCCCAGTTCCGCGCCCCGGAAATCGGCGATAAAGATGCTCGACAGCGAATAATAGCCGAAACCCGAACCGACGGCCAGCGTATCGGTCACGGCCAGCGGCGGCAGAAGCGGCGTCGCGAGAGCCGCGCCCGCCAGCGTTCCGACGGCAGTCATCACGGGCAGCAGCGCCAGCCGCGGATCGAGCCGCCGGACACGTCCCGCAAGGGTTTCATCATGGCCCAGCGTCACGCCGACACAAAACATCAGCGCATAGAGAACATACGTGCTGACGCGCGCCCCGGCGACATCGAACGGCACGAGAGCGAAAAGTCCCGCGACGCATCCGGCGACGAAGAAGGCGACGATCACCAGACTCCCTTTCAGTGCATTCCACATCGACAGCGGCTTTTCCGGATCGGATGCCGGACAAGCAGGCGCGGGCGTCGGCTCGCACGCCGTCGGTTCCGAAGATTGGGGAGAACACGGCGCGCGAAACAATGCCGGCTCCGAAGGTTCGGGCGAGCATGACACGCGACCCACCGCTGAATCCGAAGGTTCAGCAGAGCATGACACACGACACACCGCTGAATCCGAAGGTTCAGCAGAGCATGACGCGCCACACGCCGCCGGATTCGGGAACGTTTCGGAAGATATATCCGCAACAGTCCCGGAAGAGCAATTCGCACCGCAGCCCCCGCCTCCGGTCCCAAGTTTCCGACCCGAAACAGAGCCTGCAGATGCCGGATTTGCCCCGGCGCCCTCCGTCCCGGAAGCACTGCGGCCCCGGATACGCCGCCACAACAGCCATGAAGCCCCGATGCTTCCCGCGACCGAGAAGACGAAGATCACGAAGGCGGTACGCCTCAGCGTCGCCATGCCGCCCACGACGGCGGGATCGGAACCGACTTCCAGTCCGAGCAGGAACAACAACGCCCAGATGATGACGACGATCAGCCGGGAGACGAACGCGAGGCGCCGGCTTTGCAGCAGGCGCCCCGTGACGATTCCTCCGAGAATGACGGCGAAAAGAACAAGCATTCCCTACTCCTGCTTCGCCGTGAGTTTTTCGATCTGTTTTTCAACTTCGGCGCTGAGTTTGCTGGCCTGCTTCTTGGCCTCTTCGACCAGCTTGTCGCCCGCTTTCTCGGCTGCCAGCTTCGCCAAAGCACCCTTCTCCTTGGCGCCGTCCACAAGTTTCGTGCGCTGCGCTTCGGCGGCTTCGACCAGCTTGTCGCCGGCACGTTTGGCCTCCTTGCGCAGGTTGTCGGCCTGCTTCTGAATCTCCTCGCCGAGCGATTCGCTGCCCGTGAGCTTCTGAATCTGCTGGTCGATGACGTTCTTCACGGCCTGCTCGGCCGCTTCCTTCACGCCAAGCGTGATCTTGGGCGAGGTGAACGTGCCGCCTATGCCGACATTGACCGACTCCAAGATCCCGCCCGCAGAACCCGCAGGCAGGGCCACCTTGGCCGTATAGTCGATGGTCTGGTCGAGTCCCGTCGAACCGGACATGTTGATCTTTATGTCGCCCATCTTCAGGTCGAAGGGCTGGGTCGTAATCCGGCCGTCCCTGATCGAGAAACGGACGGCGACGTCCTTGGCTTCGATTTTCCGCAGTTTGTCGTTGTCGAGCGCCTTGGCCAGCGCATCGAACGCTTCGAGGTTCTGGATACGGATGTTCGCCGACTTGATTTCGCCCGTGGCGTCGAGCGACTGCAGGTCGGGTTCCATATTCGGATCGAGCGCGGTCGTCATGTCGAGCGACAACGAATAATCGCCGCCCGTTTTGGCGAACAGCGGCACGAGTTTCTGCACCATCTCCAGTTCGTCGAACGTCTTGGAGAACGAAGCGCCCGAAAGCCCCAGCGACAGCTTCAGCGCCGGACGCTGCGGATCGGCCGCCGTCGAATAGCTGCCCGAAGCGGTCGCCGAACCGCCGAAGAGCTGCATGCGCAGCCGTTCGAGCGAAAGGGCGCCGCCGGCCACGCGCATCTCGCCCGATATGCCGGATACGGTCATTTTCTGGAAGAGCACCTTCTGCAGTTCGGTATTGAGCGAGAGGTTCAGGTTGCGCGGCACTTCGAGGGCCTGCGCCGGTTCGGCGGAAGTCCCGGCCGACGCCGTCTCCGGGGTCTCTTCCGGTGCGGAATCGGGCATGACGTTCATCATTTCGTTCAGGTCCAGCAGGTCGGACTTCACATAGAGACGTCCCGAAAGCATGTCGCCCCGCAGCAGGTAGCCGATGTAGCCCGAAAGCTGGCCGTTGGCCGCCAGATCGCTCCGGCCTATCGTAAGGCCGAGTTCGCCGAGCGTCATGGCCGCGGGCGTAATGGTCGCTGCGGCACGGCGGATATGGACCGCAGGCAGTTCGGGCATGGTCAGACCCAGCCGCTCGACGACGAACGTTCCCGACGCGCCGATCTGCTCGTAGCGGCTCTTTTCGATGTCGGACATACGGCCCGAAACCTTCACGTCGGCGGTAATCAGGCCGCTCAGTTCCATCCCCTTTTCGAGCGGATACACCTCTTTGACGGCCCCCAGATCGACACGGCCGTCCACCGCGGCACGGAACGTCGGGTCGCTGACCAGATTGGTCGCATAGGCCGACGCCGAAAGCGAATTCCCGGCCATCCGGAGCGTGAATTTCGAGAGGTCGATTTCAGTCTTATCCGCCACGCCGCCGGGATTGGCGATCCGGACGTCGATGTTAATGCCGTCCACCGCCTTGGGCAGCGACGAGTACTGGAAACTGCCGTTGCGCACCTCCGTCCTGAGCTCGAACGCCGGAAGCGCCGCACCGCGCATTTCGCCGCGCGCCCAGAGCGCCATCGAAAGTTCGCCGCCGGCCGCAAGATTACGGAAGTCGCGGGTGTAGAAGGCCGGAACGAGCGAAAGCACGTCCTTGAACTGCACCTTGTCGCAGCCGGCCGTGACGTCCATGGCCACGGCGTCGTCTTTCAGCTCCACCCAGCCGTCGAGACCTACCTCGATGGCGTTCAGGCGCAGTTTGTTCTGCGAGAAGGTAAAGCGGCTGTTCGCCAGATCGGCCGCAATCACCGCATCCAGTTCCGCTTCGGCGCCGCTGAGCATCGGAATGCCGCCCGAAACCAGCCGCATGCCCTTGGCCGTCAGCCGCAGGTCGAGGTCGGTCTGGTCGGCCGACATATCGCCCCGCAGACGGAGCGACAGCGGTGCGGTCGAGAAGCGCATGCCCGTCGAATCGTCCTCGTAACGGATCGACGCGTCGCTGATCCTGAAGTCGCGGACCGAAAGGCGGAACGACGAATGTTCCGCATCGGCGGGGCCTTCCTCTTCGCCCGGAGTCTCTTCCGAAGCCTTCATAACGTCCCAGTTCACCCTGCCGTCGGCGAGTTTGTGCGCATGGAGCGCAGGCTCCGAAAGGATGATCTTCGTCACCTCGAACCCCTCATCGCCGAAAAGCGACATTACGTTCACGACCACCGAAATCCGCTGCGCGGCGACGATCGTATCGCCCGCGAAAGGCTCCTCACCCACCAGCGTCAGTCCCTTCAGGTCGAGCGAAGCGCGGGGAAAATGGCGCAACAAGCTGATGTCCAGCTTCTCGAAATCGAGCCGCGCGTCGAGCATCGCATTGGCCTCACGCTTCACAATCTCGGCGATCTTGCCCCGCAGCACCATCGGCGCCACCAGAGCGATCACCAGCACGACGGCCACCACGATGGCCGCAATCTTCACGATTTTTTTCATCACTTATCTGTTTTAAAGGCGAAAACCGTGGTTTCCACCTCTTCGAATCCGACTTTGCGATAAAGCGCCCTAGCGGCTTCGCGCGCCGGGTTCGACGTCAGCATCACCTTCCCGGCGCCGATGCGGGCCGCATGCTCCACGGCGGCGCGCACCAGCGCATCGCCCGCGCCGCAGCCGCGTGCCGCGCCGTCCACCACGACGTCCTCGATCCACGCCTTGCGCCCCGAAGGCGCATCGTACCACGCCAGCGTCAGCACCCCGACGATGCGTTCCCCGGCCACGGCCGCCAGCAACTCCCCGGTTTCGCTTCCGGCCACGCGCCGCAACTCCTCGCGGGAGGGAGCGCCCAATCGCGGCGAAAGCTGCGGCATCAGCCGCGCGAACGCCTCTTCGAGCGCATCCGAGACTTCGGTTATCCGTCGTATTTCAACCGTCATAGCATCCGATTTTCGGGCAAAGTTAATCTTTTTTTCACAACAGCCCCGCCGATCCTCCTCACCCAAGTCCGCAGAGCCGCAATTTACTCAACAAAGTTAATATTTTCGTCCGAATCTTTGGGGCATGTCTCGAAAAAAGATTACTTTTGCGTCGCATCGGTTCCCGAAACGCCCCGGAAGGGCGCGGGGATTAAAAGGGAATGCCGTGAAATCCGGCAACAGTTCCCGCTGCTGTAAGTTACGCAACATGTTCCGGCACTCTTTGGCCACTGTCCTCCGGGACGGGAAGGCGCCGGAACGGTAACGAGTCAGAAGACCTGCCGCATGCCGTTCAACCAATATGCACCCTGCGGAGAATGGGGCGCAGCAGACCGTCGCCGACACCGGCATCCGACACGTCAGCTCGTACCAACCGCAGTCATTTGAAAGCCGATGAAACGCGTTTTACGACATATGGCGGTTTTATGCGCCGGCGCAGGATTCTGCTGCGCCTGCATGGACTACGGACCGCAGCATGAAGAGCCGTTCGCACAGTCGCAGCGCGGCGTGTTCATCACGTGCGAGGGCAACTTCGGCTGGGACAACGCTTCGCTGTCGTTCTACGATCCGGCAGCACGGAGCGTCGAAAACGAAATCTTCATCCGCGCGAACGGCATGAAACTGGGCGACGTCGCCCAGTCGATGACCCTCCACAAAGGACGCGGATACGTCGTGGTGAACAATTCGGGCGCGGTCTATGTCATCGACCCGGCGACTTTCCGCGTCACGGGAGTGATCGAAGGGGTCGTCTCGCCGCGTTACATCCACTTCCCCAACGACACGACGGCCTATATCACCGACCTTTACGATCCGCGCATCACGGTCGTGGATTCCCGCAGCAACCGTATCCGCGGCCGGATTCCGATGAACGGCCACAAATCGACCGAACAGATGGTGCAGTGGGGCGACGAAGTGTTCGTAAACTGCTGGTCGTACGACGACAAGATTCTGGTCGTGGACGCCGCACGCGAAACGCTGGTGGACTCGATCGAGGTCGGGCCGCAGCCTTCGTCGCTGGTCCTCGACCGCTTCGGCAAGCTTTGGACCGTCACCGACGGACGCACCGCAGGCATTCCGGCGGCGCTCTACCGCATCGACGCCGCCACGCGCCGCGTCGAGCAGACCTATACGTTCGCCGCGGGCGACCATCCCTCGTCGGTCACCCTCAACGGCACGCGCGACACGCTCTACTTCATCAACCGCGACGTCTGGCGCATGCGGGTCGACGCCGAGGAGCTGCCCGTCACGCCGTTCCTGCCCTATACGCAGACCACCTATTACGAAGTGGCGGTCGATCCGCTGACCTCGGAGGTCTACGTGGCCGACGCCATCGACTACGTCCAGCACGGCGTGGTCTACCGCTTCACGGCGCGGGGCGCGGCCATCGACACGATACGCGTCGGCATCACCCCCGGATCGTTCTGTTTCAAACCGTAAAAAACATTCGAAGAAGATGAAAAAATACGCATTCCCTCTGGCGGCTCTTCTGCTGGCCGCCTGCAACTCCGGCGAAGAGGTCACGACCACGCAGACGGACGAACCCGTGGCCCGGATTCTCGAATACACTCCCGCACCGGGACAGTTCATCAACGAAGAGGCGCGCTCCGGCGGCGCGTTCGACAACGTGGATACGCCGGAGAAAGCCTGCCGGTACGCTGCCGCGCGCTTCGCCGAGAACAACTGGGTTTCGCTCGGCGGATGGGGCGGATACCTCGTCGCGGCATTCGCCGAGCCGGTACCCAACACGGGCGGTTACGACCTTTACGTCAAGGGCAACGCCATGAACACCTCGTCCGAGCCGGGCGTCGTCTGGGTCATGCAGGACGCCAACGGCAACGGAGTGCCCGACGACACGTGGTACGAGCTGAAAGGCAGCGAGTACGACAACGCCGCGACGATCCGGGGATATGCGGTCACCTACACGCCGCTCGCCGACGGCTCCGCCGCATGGACCGACGACCGGGGCGGCAGCGGCACGATCGACCGAATGGACGAACATACGCAGGCGTCCTACTGCCCGGCATGGATCGAGTCCGCCGACCTGAAATTCACGGGCACGCGGCTGCGCGACAACGTCGAACAGGCCGACGGACAGTGGAGACCTCAGGCGTTCGCATGGGGCTACGCCGACAACTTCTCGACGGTGGACCGGATCGGAACGACCAACCGCCTGCGCATCAGCGACGCCGTGACGGCCGACGGTTCGCCCGCCAACTTGCAGCAGATCGACTTCATCAAGGTGCAGACGGGCGTGAACGCCAAAGCCCCGCTGATCGGCGAGATTTCGACCGAAGTGTGCGGCATCGGCTGCTACCGGACCGTAACCAAACGCAACTGACCGCGTGCTGCGCACCGCGACGATACTCCTCTGCCTGACCTGCGCCCTGCCCGCCGCGGCGCAGCGTGACTCGACGGCCCGCACCATCGCCATCGAGTCGGTCGATATTTCGGGACGCCGCCCGATGAAGGAGATCGGCGTACAGCGCACCGAGCTGGACACGCTCGTCCTGCGCGAAAACATCACCGCATCGCTGGCCGACGCCCTGGCGACGGGTTCGACCATCTTCATCAAATCCTACGGCCGCGCAACGCTCGCGACCGCCTCGTTCCGCGGCACGGCGCCCTCGCACACGCAGGTGACGTGGAACGACATGAAGGTCAATTCGCCGATGCTCGGACAGGTCGATTTTTCGCTGATACCCGCCTATTTCATCGACGACGCGACGATCTATCACGGAGCCAGCTCGGTGGGCGTCACCGGCGGCGGGCTGGGCGGCGCGGTGACGCTGGCGACCAAAGCCCCCGCGGAGCAGGGATTGGGGCTGCGTTACGTGCAGGGCATCGGGTCGTTCGCCACGTTCGACGAATTCCTGCACCTGACCTACGGAGGCGCGCGGTGGAGCAGTTCGACGCGCGTGCTCTACAGCACCTCGGACAATGATTTCCGCTTCCGCAACTACAACTCGAAAGAGTTCGTAACCGACGACGACGGCCAAATCGTCGGCGAATATTACCCCCTGCAGCGCAACCGCAACGGCGGATTCCGCGACCTGCACGTCATGCAGGAACTCTATTACACCACGCGCGGCGGCGACCGGTTCTCGCTGGCGGCATGGTACCTCGATTCGCACCGCGGACTGGCGATGCTCACGTCCGACCGCAACAAAAGCAAACAGAAACAGAATACGCAGGACGAGCGCACGCTGCGGGCCGTGGCAGGCTGGGAGCGGCTGCGCAACGGACTGAAACTCGGCGCACGCGCGGGTTACACCTACACCGATCTGCGCTACCTGCTCAAGCAGGACCCCGAAGGCAAAGGGCAGTTCGTCGTCAATACCGACGCCCGGAGCCGCATTCACACGCTCTTCGCCAAGGCCGAAGCCGAATATGCGCTCGGCGAGAAGTGGCTCTTCTCGGCCAACGCCGCCCTCCATCAGCACCGGGTGCGCAGCGGCGACCTCTCGGTGATCGGCAACAACGGCCTGCGGGCCGATACGCTCTACCGGCAGGAGCGGTTCGAACTTTCGGCGTTCGCCGCCGTGAAATGGCGTCCCGTGCCGCGGCTGGGCGTCGCCGCCGACCTGCGGTGGGAGTTATACGGAGACCGTACCACGCCCGTCATCCCGGCGCTGTTCGCGGACTACGTGCTCTCGAAACGCGGCAGCGTGGTCGTCCGGGCTTCGGCCGCCCGCAACTACCGCTACCCCACGCTCAACGACCTCTACTTCCGTCCCGGCGGCAACAAGAACCTCAAACCCGAACGGGGCTGGACGTTCGACGCGGGCTTGGAAACGACGCTCAAAGGCGACGCCCGTTCGCTGCGCGCGTCGGCCACGGCGTTCGATTCGCGCATCGACGACTGGATACTCTGGATAGGCAGTCCCAAACTGGGTATCTACACCCCGATCAACATCCGCCGCGTCCACAGTTACGGCGTCGAAGCCAAACTCTCGGCCGAAGCCGAGACTTCGGGCGGCTGGCGACTGCTCCTCGACGGCAATTTCGCATGGACCCGTTCGATCAACCGGGGCGATCCGTTCAGCCCGGCCGACGAATCGGTCGGCAAACAGCTCGTCTACATTCCCGTCTATTCGGCGGCCCTCACGGCGCGCGTCGAGTGGCGGCGGTGGGAGCTGACCTACAAATGGAACTGGTACAGCGAACGTTACACCATGTCGAGCAACGACCTCGGCGTCTTGGGCCGCGTGAAACCCTACTTCATGAGCGACCTCTCGCTCGAAAAGGGACTCGACTGCAAATGGGCGTCGTTCTCGCTCAAAGGCTGCATCCACAACCTGCTCAACGAGGAGTACGAATCGGTGCTTTCGCGCCCCATGCCGCGGCTCAACGTCTCCTTTTTCATCGGCATAACCCCCAAATTCGGCAAACGATGACGCTGCGTGAACAACTGCTCGAACTCACCGAGCCTAAATACATGAAATTCACCTCGGCGCTGATGCCGGGCGTCGAAAACGTGCTGGGCATACGCCTGCCCGTATTGCGCAGCATCGCCAAGGAGATCGCCGCCGGGGACTGGCGCGCATATCTGGCCGAAGCCGAGGATTTCTATTTCGAAGAGCGGATGCTGCAGGGGCTGGTGATCGGCTATGCCCGGTGCGAACCCGCCGAAAAGCTCGCACACGTGGCCCGCTTTGTACCCAAGATCGACAACTGGGCCGTCTGCGACTGCTTCTGCTGGCGGCTCCGCGCCGCCGAGCGGCAGCCGATGTGGGAGTTCATACAACCCTATTTTCACGCGCAGGCCGAATACGACGTGCGTTTCGCCGTAGTCATGGGATTGGGCAATTTCGTCGATGAACAGCACCTCGAAGCGTTTCTGCGGCACCTCGACGGCATCCGCCACGAAGCCTACTACGCCCGCATGGCCGTGGCATGGGCGGTGTCGGTCTGCTACGTCAAATTTCCGCAGCGCACACACGCTTGGCTGGGAAGCTGCTCGCTGGACGACTGGACCTACAACAAATCGCTGCAGAAAATCATCGAGTCCTACCGCGTGAGCGACGCCGCGAAGCAGGAAATCCGGGCGATGAAACGCCGCCGGTAAAAAGCGTGCGCGGCTCCCGCACAAAGCGCCGGAAATATCCGCCGTCCCCGCAGAAAAAGAGCCGGGGCGGCGCGTTTTTGCAAAATAATGCTACCTTTGTATAGAAAATCCGAAAACAAGGCCCTATGCGCAAACTGGTAATCATTCCGACCTACAACGAGAAGGAAAACATCTCGGCGATGATCGACAAGGTCTTTTCGCTGCCCGAACCTTTCGAACTGCTCGTCATCGACGACGGTTCGCCCGACGGGACGGCTGAAATCGTCAGGCAACGCAGGAAAGAGTTCCCCGAAACGCTTCACCTGCTGGAGCGCAGCGGCAAACAGGGGCTGGGAACGGCCTATCTGACGGGGTTCCGCTGGGGACTGGACAACGGATTCGACTACATTTGCGAAATGGACTGCGACTTCTCGCACAATCCCGACGATCTGGTGCGGCTGTACGAAGCCGCCGCCGAGGGCAACGACGTGGTGGTCGGCTCGCGCTATGTGCAGGGCGTAAACGTCGTCAACTGGCCGATGTCGCGTCTGCTGATGTCCTACTTCGCTTCGATGTACGTGCGCATCGTGACGCGCATGCCCCTGCGCGACGCGACGGCGGGATTCGTCTGCTACTCGCGCCATGCGCTGGAGACGCTCGACCTCGACGCCGTAAGGATGAAGGGATACGGCTTTCAGATCGAGATGAAATACTCGGCGTGGCGGCTGGGGCTGAAACTCAAGGAGGTATCGATCATCTTCGTCGAACGCCGCGAGGGCACCTCCAAGATGAGCGGCGGCATCTTCCGCGAAGCGTTCTTCGGCGTGCTGGGACTCCCGCTGCGCAAAATCAGGGCCGCGAAAAAAGCATAGAATATGAAAAATAGAATTTAAATCCGATCCTAACCAAAAGTAAAAATTTTTGTCGGGATCGGATTATGTAATTTCTTCGTCTATTTTATGAGATACTATTTTTTGTATCTCTGTGCCCGGCGCCGCTCCCGCTCTTCCAAGAATTCTTTGCGCGACGGAAATTTCTTTTCACCGGACAGCACCTTTTTATCCCAACGTCGCTGCATAAAATAGCCGGATATCTCTGGCCCCCAGACGATTGTGACCCAGACAGCAGCCTGTCCGGCGCAATAACAAGCGATTTGCACCCACGGCGTCAAATTCGTTCCCTCGGCAATAAGCACTTTATAGGTCAATAACGGCTCGAAAACGGCAAGGAACATAAGTATGGCTTGCGCCTGCCTGTCGCTCCGCGTAACGCCGAGATATTTCCAACCTGCCGCAACGATCAGCAAATTCGCAAAGAAGATGAACAGCATCAGCATTGGCCACGGAGCGATAAGGGTTACGTCCGACTTTATCCATAAAAACACCAACCCGAAAATAGCGGGCAACATCCCCTGAATCAGGGTTATGGCAACGATCCGCAGCATACGCCTATTCGACGGACAAATTCAGCTCAGGATTTTGGCGTGCAATCTCCCTGCAAAGCATATTTTTCACCTCTTCCACTGTGAACATTTGATTTCCTATCCGATAATATCCCATGCCGTCAGCACTGGCATGGAAAATTATTTCATAAAAAACCAAATAACGAATCGCAGCATATGCACTGCCGGAAGCACCTGCTGCAAGCATAGCTTTCCAGAATACGAGAGCATATATTTTTGCTTTCCAACAAGCCCATGCTGTTGCTTTAACATCTGCAATAACAAGTTTCTTGAGGAACGACTTAATCGTACGGGTAGATTTCAATCCAATCTCCCACGCTCTACCATTGTCTGTCCAATATTCCCAAGAACCCAAAAAGACATTATACGAATCTGCGATCAACTTTCGATCATCGTCATCATCAGCCGCACGATACCACGTCAGATATGCTTTCTGCATTTTAGATTTAAATACAGCATCAGAATCATTTGCAGTTTCAAGACGCTCCACTTCCTCCATATAACCTTTCACGGCAGCAGTCAAAGGGGCGTCCCGATTCATTTCGGGAATAATGGAAAAACCTTTCGTCGTCAGGGAGGATTCAACGGCAGCAATAATTGCCGGATCAACCGAAACATCCACACAATTTCGCACAAAGGCATTTATCTGTGCAGTGGACATGTTTCTGAAATTCTGATTTTTCAATGCAGCCGTCTGCACACTTGCCATCTGTTTGATAAAATCCTCTGCGGTCCCTGAAGCACGCGTCATAACATCAGGATTCTCGCCAAAATAATTAAGGATCTCTTGTAGATAAAGATTATGTTCCGCACCCGCTTGCAATGGCGTTTCAGAAGGAAAATTCGTGGCGGATTCGCTTTCCTGAGTTTGACACGACATTGCGAAGATCGCAAAACCGATCACAATCAATGTAATACGTTTCATAAAACTGAAAAGTTAGTGACACAAAATTTGAATTTGAGAACACAAGCGGATATCCAAAACCTAAAATACTATAAAACATTAAATATCCCACATACACTTACTAAATATTTCATAATATATTTTGATGAAAATTGAATTTTCATCAAACCTTGGATTTTATAACACATACAAAGGTTGCGGACCGCAATAATGACAATTGCATCGAAAAACACGGCGGCAATTCCGGCGGCAATCCGATATCGTTACGCCCGCTCCAGCAAAGAGGTCAGAACGTAAAGAAATAGTTCATGAAAAAGTTCCAGAAGGTGACCACGCCGATGGCGAAAAGCTTGGCCAGATAGAAATTCAGGCGGAAACGGCCGTGCAGCAGCCAGATCGTCAGGTTGTTGATGACAAGTCCCACGGCGGCAATGCCCAGAAAGCGGAGGTACTGTCCCGTAATGTCAGGATTCTCGTTGTGGAAAGTCCAGATCCGGTTCAGGATGTAATTCGTCGTCGAGGCGCAGAGAAAGCCGAGCGAATTGGCGACGTACTTGTTGAGCCTCAGCCACTCCTTGCAGAGGTAGGTGATTCCGAAATCGACGAAGACGCCCGAACCGCCCACGATGCAGAATTTGAGAAACTGCTCGATCATCGCGCAACCTCCGTGCGGAGGGGTTTTCCGTTAAACCAATTCGTATACCCTTCCCGGCGCAGGGCGAAGCCGGCGTCGAAATCGGTCCCGGCCAGCTGTCGGGGCACGACGAACGCCACTTCGCGCCGGATCTCCTCCTCGGCGGGAATCCGGAAACGTTCCCCGGTGTCGAACTCCTCGACGCGGAAACGACCGTGCTTCCAGAGCATGACGAGCGACATGTCGCCGCCCAAGTCGATGTTATAAGGATAGGGATTTTCGATTCGCAGCGAAAGCCGCAGCGTATCGCCCGCGGCAACTCGTTCGGGAAGCCCCGTGAAGGAGATGTCCACAAGGCGGGTCGGATGGAAATGCGTATCGACGAACCACGTGAAACGCTTGCCGTTGGGCAGTACGACGCTCCGGACGCGGCCCGTCGTGTCGGCTTCGTCATAAGGCGTCTCGACCAGCACTTCGCGGCCGGCAAAGCGCGTATCGTCGTCACGGAACTGCCATTGGTGGGTCCGGTAGCGGATATTGGGCTGGCAGTAGGCCTCTCCGCCGGTATAGAAGGCGTATTTGGCTGCAACGGCGTAACCGTGGCGGAAAACGACGGGACGGCCGTCGGCGATTTCGGCGATCTCCCCGTAACTGGTGCGGTTGTCGAACACTTCGTAACGGATGCCCAGCGGATTGAAGATCATCACCAGCCGCGTCAGGGCGATCAGGACGATGGTCACCCACCCCATGCGCATCAGGTAGCGGCGCGTCCTGGGATGACGCCGGGCGTAGGTGAAGAGCGTATAGAGCAGTCCGAACACGGCGACGATCACCCACTGCGGCTGGACGTATCCGCGCAGCGTCGAGAGCAGGAAAAAGACGATGAATGCCGCCGGGATGAATTTCAGCGCACGTTCGACGGGGTTCTGCGGCTTCACGGCGATCCACGACCGGACATAGAGCGGCACGAAGAACGGGTTGAAGACGACCAGCAGGTTGAGCAGGTATTCGGCGACGTAACCGGGCCGGAAAACCGAGTTACGCCCCGCCAGATGATAGGCCAGCGACGCCCAGTCGTGCTCGTACTGCCACACGAAATGCGGCACGAGCAGCAACAGCGCCACCGCGCCGCTGAGATATAGGGTCGGACGCAGGAACACGCGGGGGGGGGTCGCCGCAAGCGCGAAGAGCACCACCAGCGCCCCGTGGTACTTGCTGTAGGCCATCAGCGCCATGGCCACACCCATCCAGAGCCACGCCGCGCGCCGCCCTTCGGTGAACCATTTGAAGGTGAGCAGGAACAACGCCGCGGTCATCATCAGCGGACCGTCGGGCACGGCGATAAAACCGTACAACTGCAACATGAGCGTCGCGGCCGAGAGCATGACGAAAAGCCCCGCATCGCGGCGGTCGGCATCTGTGGGCCGGATGATGCGCCAGAAGACAAAGAGGTAAAGCGGCTGCAGCAGGGTAAAGAAAAACCGCACGCCGAACTCCCCGCCGCAAAGATGCTCCCCAAGCCAAACCAGCAGCGCCGTCATCGGCGGATGGTCGAAATAGCCCCACGAGAGGTTTTCGGCGAACATATGGTAGTAGGCCTCGTCGTTGGCCAGCTCCGTGAAACCGGCCTGAAAGAGGTTGCAAATCCACCATACGCCCAGCCAGAACGCGACCAAGGCGTCGGGGCGGAGCGATGCGTATATCTTTTTGACGGATGCTCTCATACGGCGGCAAAGGTAGCAAAATTTATCGGTTTTGCGCCACCCGGCCCCCAAAGAGAGGCGCATGCGGACAGCTTTTGCGAAAAATCGCCGCATGAGGGCGGACGCGGCATATTTTTTCCGCGTAGGCCGCCGTCGGCCGTATTGTTTACAATTTGTTCATTAATTGGAGCGCCGAACGATTGCCGCCTCGGAAACAATCTCTATATTTGCTCCCGGTCTAGGTTCCCCGCCGGCGGCTGCCGGCTTGGGATCAAAAGGGAACTCCTGTGCAAATCAGGGACTATCCCCGTAGCTGTAAGCTCCGTTGCGCTCCGCACACTCTCTGAGCCACTGTCCGTCGGACGGGAAGGCGTGCGGAAGGAGCGAGTCAGAAGACCTGCCTGACCGATATACGGCACCCGCTTTCGGGATATAGAGCGGTGCAGCAACTTTGTTTTACACTGATTTTTTTGGTGAAACCATGCTTTTCAGGCGGCCGTCCGCCGGCAAAAGCGGGCTTTATCGCATAACCGGCCAACAACAAAAACAGGAGAAAATATGGGCATTTCCGAACTTTACATCGTAAAACGCGACGGCAAGCGCAAAGCGTTTTCCGTCGAGAAAATCAAACGCGCCGTGCGCAAGGCCTTCCTTTCGGTCGGCAGCTACGCCACCGACGACGACATCACGTCGATACTGAGCCGCGTACGCGTGTCCGACGGCATGAGCGTCGAAGAGATTCAGAATCAGGTCGAAGTGGCGCTGATGGCCGAGCGTTACTTCGCGGTGGCCAAGAGCTACATGCTCTACCGCCAGAAACACACCGAAGAGCGCGAAGACCGCGAGAAACTCGAATTTCTGATCAACTACTGCGACGCCTCGAACCCGGCGACCGGCTCGAAATACGACGCCAACGCCAACGTCGAAAACAAGAACATCGCCACGCTGATCGGCGAGCTGCCGAAGCAGAACTTCATCCGCCTGAACCGCCGCCTGCTGACCGACCGCATCAAGGAGATGTACGGCAAGGAGCTGTCGGACAAATACCTGCACCTGCTCAAGGAGCACTTCATCTACAAGAACGACGAGACGTCGATGGCCAACTACTGCGCCTCGATCACCATGTATCCGTGGCTCTTGGGCGGCACGCTCTCGGTGGGCGGCAACTCGACCCGTCCGACGAACCTCAAATCGTTCTGCGGCGGGTTCGTCAACATGGTTTTCATCGTGTCGTCGATGCTTTCGGGCGCATGCGCCACGCCCGAATTCCTGATGTACATGAACTATTTCATCGAGCAGGAGTACGGCGAAGATTACTACAAGCGGGCCGACGAGGTGGCCGACCTCTCGAAAAAACGCCGCACGATAGACAAGATAATCACCGACTGCTTCGAACAGATCGTCTACTCGATCAACCAGCCGACCGGGGCGCGCAACTTCCAAGCCGTGTTCTGGAACGTGGCCTACTACGACCGCTACTACTTCGAAAGCCTGTTCGGGGAGTTCGTATTTCCCGACGGTTCGCATCCGCACTGGGAGTCGCTGTCGTGGCTGCAGAAGCGTTTCATGACGTGGTTCAACCGCGAGCGCACCAAGACCGTGCTGACTTTCCCGGTAGAGACGATGGCGCTGCTGACCAAAGACGGCGACGTGATGGACCGGGAGTGGGGCGACATCACGGCGCAGATGTACGCCGAGGGGCACTCGTTCTTCACCTATATCAGCGACAACGCCGACTCGCTGTCGAGCTGCTGCCGTCTGCGGAACGAGATTCAGGACAACGGGTTCAGCTACACGCTCGGCGCGGGCGGCGTCTCGACCGGCTCGAAGAGCGTGCTGACGATCAACCTCAACCGCTGCATCCAGTACGCCGTGAAGAACGGCATGCACTATCTCACCTATCTGGAAGAGATCACGGATCTGGTACACAAAGTACAGACGGCTTACAACGAAAACCTCAAGGAACTGAAGTCCAAAGGCATGCTGCCGCTCTTCGATGCGGGCTACATCAACCTTTCGCGCCAATACCTGACCATCGGCGTAAACGGACTGGTCGAAGCCGCCGAATTTCTGGGAATCCGCATCGACGACAACGACGACTACGTCGCTTTCGTGCAGAACGTACTGGGGCTGATCGAGCGTTACAACAAGAAATACCGCACCAAGGAGCTGATGTTCAACTGCGAGATGATCCCCGCCGAAAACGTCGGCGTGAAGCACGCCAAATGGGACCGCGAGGACGGATACGCCGTGCCGCGCGACTGCTACAACTCCTATTTCTACGTCGTCGAGGACCAGTCGCTGAACGTCGTCGACAAATTCCGGCTGCACGGACGCCGCTACATCGACCACCTCACGGGCGGCTCGGCGCTGCACATGAACCTCGAAGAGCATCTTTCGAAAGAGCAGTACCGCCACCTGCTGCGCGTGGCCGCGGCCGAGGGCTGCAACTACTTTACGTTCAACATTCCCAATACGGTCTGCAACAAGTGCGGGCATATCGACAAACGCTATCTGAAAGCGTGTCCCGCATGCCATAGCGACGATCTGGATTACCTGACGCGCGTGATCGGCTACATGAAACGGGTCTCGAACTTCTCGGCCGCACGCCAGCAGGAGGCCGAACGCCGCTATTACGGCAACATGAAACCGGCGGCGGGCGGCGCGAAAACACCCGGACAGCAGGGTGCGCACCCGCAGGAGGGACCGCACCCGCAACGGGAACCGTTCGCACAGAAAGAATCGGCCCACCAGAAAAGTTCGCCCGCTCAGGAGGCCGTATGACAGCTCCGGAAACAGTAGTCCGATACTACAATTTCGACATCGTATTCGCGGAGATTCCGGGCGAAACGACGCTGGCGATCAACATCGCCAATTGCCCGAACCGCTGTCCGGGGTGTCATAGCCCCCACCTGCAGGCCGATGCGGGGCATGTGCTCGACGCCCCGGAACTGCGCGCCCTGCTGGAACGGTACGGCCGTTCGGTGACCTGCGTCTGCTTTATGGGCGGGGATGCCGCGCCGCACCGGATCGCCCGGCTGGCGGAGGTCGTGCGGCAGGAGTTGCCGGTCCTGCACGTCGGCTGGTATTCGGGACGGCAGGAGTTGCCGGAAGGATTCGCGCCGCAGGTGTTCGATTACATCAAACTGGGCGGCTGGGTCGAGTCGCTGGGGCCGCTGACTTCGCCGACGACCAATCAGCGGCTCTACAGAATCGGTCCTGCGGGCGCAATGGAAGACATTACGGAGCAATTCCGTCACAAACCGTAAACGGAACGGCGTTTTGTTCAGGGGAACCGGAGCATAGGAGATTAGTTAAGCGTTGTCTGCCATACAACGATTTACCTCCGGTTCCCGGAACAAAACCACCCTCGGCCGGAGCCGATCGGAACAGCGGCAGAAAAATCGGCGCGTCTGTTTACGAACGCCGCATATCGGTCATCGGACGGGTTTGCACGATACGGGATTCCGAAACCGTGGACGGAACAAGAGTTTATCTTGTAACGTGGATCGTACGGCGGTATTCCGTGGGAGACATGCCCGTATGCAGGCGGAAAAAGCGGCTCAGCGAAGACTGGTTGGCGAAGCCGGCGCGCCGCGCCACGGCCTTTATGTCGAGCCTCGCGTCCCGGAGCAGGGTCTTGATCTCGATAACGACATAGTCGGCAATCATCTCATGGGCGGACTGGCCGTTTACCTCCAGAACGACTTTGGTCAGGTATACGGGAGATATGCACAACTTATCGGCATAAAAAGCGACCTCCCAGCGCGTTTTGTGGTGTTCGCCGACCAGCATGGCGAACCGCATGGCGATATTTTCCTTGTTGGTATTCACGAAAGGGCGCTTCTTGGCGCTCGTCGTCTGCTGGAAAAGGACATAGAAATCCCAGTAATAAATCCGCAGCAGGTGCAGAATGGTCTCCCGCAGGAAAACGGGATCATCGTTACTGCCCCTGAGATCGATCGTCCGGCAAAACCCAAGAAACCGGTTTCGGTCCACGTCGTTGACGCTGTACAGGAAATTCTTCCGCATATAGAAGAAAAAATCCGGGGTTATTTTTCCCAGCCCGCTCATGATGTCGAGGAACATCTCCTTGTCTACTTTGAAAAAGGTCATCGAGAAATCGTCGCTGACCTCGCGGATCGACACCAGCTGCAACGGCAGAATCGTAACGATATCGTTTTCGGAAATCGGACTGCGCACCGAAAAAACCTCTATCACAGCGCTACCTCCCGTGCAAATACCGCAGAAACCCTCCTCCTGATAGGCCTCGTGTTCGCTTATCGGAAGAGACGAAATATCGGTATATATTTGGAATCTGGGATGCATGCTGATTTTATTGCATTAAATATACGACATTCGCCTTCCCCGCATCTCTTTAATGCAAAAATTGAACTCGAATGGCAAACTTAAGTATCAAAACTCAAAATCGCACCGGAGAGGCGGCATAACGCGAAAGCACATATCATGCTCCGCCGCAGGAAATTTCCCGAACGGGCAAAATCACGCTCCTTCTCAAAAAGCGGCACCGCCCGAACAAATCTGCGAAAAGCAAACCGCCGCAGAAGGGCATGGCAAAAAAGAAAAGGAGTCAAAACCTTGACAATCAAAGTTTTGACACCTTAATCAGTACCAGGAGCCGCATTTGAATATATTAAATTCTATTAAACTTAAATAGAGGCAAGAATGAATAAATTTATATTTATTTTATTTATTATCAATAGTATATAAATATTTAATCATTTTACCAGATAAATTCCGATTGAACATATTTTAGCAGATGTGGGGAAAATGTGGGGAATTTTTCGTATTTTTGCTCTGTCAATCCGGAATCTGGGTACTATGAAAATAACTCTCATCATCAAAAAGAGCGTAAAACGCTATGATACAGAATCGAAGGCGACCATTTACGCACGTCTGCGGGATGGCAGACAGGTAGATATGGTCGCACCGACCCGGCTCACCATCAATCCCAATCTTTGGGATGACAAGGCCGAACAGGTCAAAAGCAAAATCGTTTGCGACGACGAAATGCGTTCCTATTACAACGATGAAGCCCGCAAACTCAAGTCCTACCTCGAAAAAACCTATCAATCCCGACAGACGACAGAACCGCAGAAAGAGTGGCTGAAAGAGGCATTGGAACAATATTACAATCCGCAAAAGTACAATGTCGAAACGGCCACGGAAGAAACCGTCAAGCCGACGTTGATCGCATTGTTCGACGAATTCCTCGAGAAGCACCGTCTTTCCGATGTCCGCAAAAAGAATTACCGGGTCATCAAACGAGGATTACAGCGGTATGAACTTTATATCCGGACAACCAAGAGGGGGCAAAAAGCATTCGTATTGGACATCGATCAAGTAACGGCCGACACCTTGCGGGATATTTGGGAATTTTTGGAAAATGAATACCGCTACTGCGCTCTTTACCCGGAAATCTACGAAGCTATACCCGAAGCACGCACGCCGCAACCCAGAGGAAAGAATACGTTATTGGATTGTTTCTCGCGCATCCGAACTTTCTTCTACTGGTGCAACAGCAACAAAAAGACCCGGAACCGACCGTTCGACGATTTCCCGTTGGAGGAATGCACATACGGAACGCCTTATTATATCACGGTCGAGGAGTTGCACAAGATTTACGGCACGAATCTGATGCGGCATCCGCAACTGGCCGTTCAGCGCGACATCTTCGTTTTTCAATGTCTGATCGGCTGCCGGGTGGGTGATCTGCTGAAAATGACGAAATCGAATCTGATCGACGGAGCCATCGAATACATACCGCGCAAGACCAAGGAAGGGCGACCGCTGACCGTGCGGGTTCCGCTGAATCAGACAGCCAAAGAGATCGCAGCCCGTTACAAAGGTCTGGACGGCGACAAACTGCTGCCGTTCATCTCCGAGCAGAAATACAATATGGCGATCAAGCGGATTTTCAAAGCCGCCGGATTGAAGCGGTTGGTTACGGTCATAAACCCCACCACCCGCGAAGAAGAAAAAAGGGTACTTTACGAGATCGCCTCGTCGCATCTGGCCCGCCGGACATTCGTCGGAAATCTGTATAAGCAGGTCAAAGACCCCAATTTGGTCGGAGCTTTGAGCGGACATAAGGAAGGCAGCAAGGCTTTCGCGCGTTACCGCACCATTGACGATGAAATGAAAAAAGAATTAGTAAATTTGTTGTCGTAAAGGAGATGATTGCGTCCGCAGCGCGGTCGGAATGCAACGAACATTAGCCCGCAATCATAAATCACAGCAAACAGTGATTTTATTTGACTTATCCATAAATTGCGCTATATTTGCATTAAAATCACATCAAATTGGGATTTATGAACAAAATCGGAAATGCAATAAAAGAGCGCCGAAAGATGTTGAAAATAACGCAACGGACACTTGCGGAATTGGCCGGTGTGGGTATCAATACGCTCACAAAAATTGAGCGCGGAGAAGGGAATCCCACGATCGAAGTTCTTGAAAAAATACTCGATACACTGGGGCTGGAACTACAAATCGGAATCAAACAGCGGAATGAATTATGAGACAAGGGGCAGTATACATGAATGGCAAGTTAGCCGGCATATTGACAGAAATATCGCCGACTGAATATGTTTTCAAATACGATGATACATACTATGCTGATGATATGCAGCCAGCCGTCAGTCTGACATTACCCAAAACACAACAGGAGTATAGATCAGCCTATCTGTTCCCCTTTTTCAGCAACATGCTTTCCGAGGGCCGCAACCGCATCGTTCAATCCCGCATGCTGCATATCGATGAAAACGACCATTTCGGCATTCTGCTGGCAACAGCGCAAACGGATGTTGCCGGAGCAGTAACCGTAAAACCCCTATAACAATGAACCCGATTACGATTTGCCCGTCCACATTGGCCGAAGGATATGACAGCTACTCTCCGATTGCGATAAAACATCTGTTCGACGGCCGGCAAGTGTCTCCATTTTTGGATTATACACCCATTGATGACGACAACAATTCCGCAGCCCAAGAAGAGTTTCTGCACAATCAGGAGCGAATCTCGCTGTCGGGAGTACAACCCAAATATTCGATGATCGTTCGCAACGGTAAACTGGCTTTAACTCAAAAAGGCGAACAAGGCCACTATATCCTCAAACCGAAGTTAAGCGATTTCCGCAACCGGATATATAGTTCCGCGAATGAGAATCTGACCATGCAAATCGCGTCACAGGTATTCGGAATCGAAACCGCCGCAAACGGACTTTGCTTTTTCAAAGGAGGAGAACCGGCTTATATCACCAAACGGTTCGATGTCAAACCCGACGGCACAAAGCGCAGAAAAGAAGATTTCGCATCGCTCGCCGGACTGACTACGCAAAACGGCGGTAAGAATTACAAATATGAGTACTTGACATACGAAGAATGCGGAGAGTTAATTCGACGATACCTGCCCGCATGGAAAGTAGAGACCCTGAAATTTTTCGATCTCATCATATTCAATTTTCTGATTTGCAACGGCGACGCCCATCTGAAAAATTTTTCGGTACTCGAAACCGAATCAGGCGATTTCCGTCTGTCCCCGGCATACGACCTGATAAATACCAAACTGCATGTAGACGACCGGATATTCGCTCTCGACAAAGGGTTGCTGAAAGACAATGCCGCCGAATCTATGCCTTATGGAATGACCAACAGCACAACTTTCCGGGAATTCGGCAAAAGATTAGGGCTCCCCGACAAAACTATCCGACGGGAACTCGACAAATTCTGCACCTCTTATCCGCTTTTAGATACGCTGATCGCCAACTCCTATTTATCCGATGAATTGAAAGAGAATTACCGGAATATGTATCTCGGACGGCGGGATTCTTACCTGAAAATCGGATTGTAACAGGAAACGACTTATGGGCCAGCAGGAATACGAGGCTTTCAAAGCGAAGTTGCGGGAATGGATGAACACCCACCCCGACGAATACGCCGCATTCGAAGAGGCGATGAACGCCCGTGACTATGCAGGGTGCCAGTCGGTCATATTCCAAGCCATGTCCCTTATCCCCCGGTACCGGCGCCTCATGTCCGACAAAGCCAATGAAGGACTGTTCGAGCATGTCGATGAGATCGAACAGGCGGCCCGACAACACGACCTTGCCGGCAAGATCATCCGGGAGTGCGAACAGCCCGGCAAGGATTCCACCCTTCCGGCGATGCTTTGCTGGCTCTACTTCGGCAAGAGTTTCGAACGGATGGTGGAGCGTTGCGAAGAACTGCGGCGTTCGCCCGATCTGGGATTCTTGCAGAAAATGACCATGAGTGCCACGATCAAACTGCTAATCTCCCGCTCCATCAAATTAGAACTGCGCACCAAGCAGGATTGGGATGCCCACCGCGAAGCGATACGGCTGGCCGAAAGCGACCGAGTGCTGGAATGGGCAACGGGCACTCTTCTTGTCGAAGATGCAGGTGAAAAGAGGAAGCCCGGCAGGCCGAGCGCAGCCAGATCATTGGTGGAAATGTTTTCGCCAATTGTCACACATCCCGCTGAGTTGCGAAGAAAGATCGGCGAATACCTCACGAGGAAACACACCCAGACCGACATCGCACGTCTGAAGATCGCTCTCGATGAATTACGCTATCTGGTGGTTCCAATCAATATCAAGCCATTCCGCAATGCCCTGCAAGCAGAATACGGATCTGACATCCGCATCGTCCACGAGCGGGGCATACAGGAAGCATACAGCCGCCTGACGGAACCGCTGCTCATCGGATCGACCGTCGGCAGCCGGGGCAGCGAAGCCCTCATCATCCGGGAAATAAAAGATTTTCTATCGCAATAAGGCTCGTTAAATCCGTCTTAACATACCGCGAATTAAACGCTTAAATATCGCTCAATCATAACATTATATTTGCGCCGTCGCTCGGATTTCCGGGCGGCGGCGTTGCTTTCCCGACCGCCGGAAGGCTGCGCCTCACAATGAGCGGAAAGCAATGTATGAAAGATTTGTTATCCATCCTCCGGGATGCTCCGGGCAGCATCCGGCTGGAGGTAAGCGGCGAGGATCTGTTGGCTTTCTCCAAAAGCCTTATCGACCGCGCCAAAGAAGAGTTGGCTGCACAAGTCGCCGAAGCCCGCAAGGAACGTTACCTGACCAAAGAACAGGTCAAAGAGCTATGCGGCGTTTGCGATGCGACGCTCTGGCATTGGAACCGCAAAGGATATCTGAAAGCCGTTAAGGTCGGGAACAAGGTTCGCTACCGCACCTCGGACATTCAACGGATTCTCGGCGAGCGCGATGGCAAATAAGTCGTCAGACAGCGTTGCAGTCCCCGGCAAGCAGTCCCGGAACGAGCGTATCGAGGAGTTCCTGCGGGAGCATTACGCCTTTCGCTACAACACGGTCAAAAGCCGTGCGGAGTTCCGCAGCAGCGACGGCGAGTTCCTCCCCGTGACCAAATACCGGCTCAACTCCTTCCGGCGGGAGCTCGACCGCACCATCGGCATCTCCACCTCGGCGGAGAACCTGCGCAGCATGCTCGAAAGCGACTTTTCCGAGCGTGTAAATCCCGTGCAGGCGTATTTTCATAAACTGCCGCCAGCAACGGGAACGCAGGCGATCGGCGAACTGGCCGCGACCGTCACTGTGCGCAATGCCCTGCATTGGTCGAAGTACCTGACCAAATGGCTCGTCGGCGTGGTCGCCAATGCGATGAATGACCTCGGATGTCAGAACCATGTCTGTCTGGTACTGACCGGCGAGCAGGGAAAGTTCAAGACCACGTGGCTCGACAACCTCTGTCCCCGCTCACTCGCCAGTTATCTTTTCACGGGAAAAATCGACCCGCAGAACAAGGACGTGCTGACGCTGGTCGCCGAATACCTCTTCATTAACATCGACGACCAGCTGAAGGCGCTCAACAAACGGGATGAAAACGAGCTGAAGAACCTCATCACGGCTCCTTCGGTCAAATACCGGCGGCCCTACGACGTCTACATCGAAGAGTATCCCCACTTGGCGAGCTTCATGGCCTCGGTGAACGGGAACGACTTTCTGACCGATCCGACCGGCTCGCGGCGCTTCCTGCCCTTCGAGGTGTTATCCATCGACATCGACCGGGCGATATGGGTCAATATGGATCGGGTATATGCCGAAGCCCGAACACTCCTGAGCAACGGATTCCGCTATTGGTTCGACGACGCCGAAATCGAAGAACTGCACCGGGGAAACGCCGCATTCCATGTCCAGACCATCGAATACGAAATGCTGCTGAAAGGGTTCGAGAAACCTCCGGAACATGCCGTCACGGATTGCTTTATGACCACCGTGGAGATTCTGGACTACCTGCGCAGCTATTCATCGCTGAACCTCTCCGAGAAACGTATGGGTGAAGCCTTGCGCAAGGCTGGGTTCGAGCGCCGCTCGAAACGTGTCAACGGAAATCCCGTCTACGGCTGGGTCATCGAGAAGATCACACCCAATCCTTTCGTCTCTTACGGATTGTAGTTACTACGCTACTACACACAGCTGCAAAACATTGAAAAAGAACACGCAGGCGTGTAGTAGGATGTAAAAAAACACCTTACGGCATCTTACGACGCTACTACGTCAATTACTACGGTAGTAAGCTGCCATGCACTTCATTACTACGCATAGCAAATTGTTTATCAAACGATTACGCGAATGTAGTAGGTAGTAAGGCAATATCGCTAAACTTCGAAAAACAAACATTATGAATGATCTGAAAAATATCGGCATCAGGCAATTCCTCGCACGGCGGGGCATTCAGCCCAAGTACGAATGCAACGGCTACGGTATGTATCTTTCCCCTTTGCGGGAAGAACGCACGCCGAGTTTCAAAGTGGACTACGTGCGAAATCTTTGGTACGACTTCGGACTGGGCGAAGGCGGCACATTGCTCACCCTCGTGATGCGGTTGGAGCGGTGCGACAGCCGTGAAGCTGTCCGACGGCTGCAAAACGGTGAAAAAAGGGACGCCGGTTCCGCTTCTCTTTCACCGAGTGTTGGCGAGCGTCCAGCTGTCGGAGGGCCCTCGCCGGTCGTGCGTCTAGCCGCCGTCCCCGCACTCCGCATCCTTTCCGATGACCCGCTCCGTCATCCGGCACTGATCGGTTATCTCGTCTCGCGCGGCATCGTCCCGTCTGTCGCCGCGGCATTCTGCCGCGAAGTCCGCTACGAGGTAAACGGCCGCGCCTTTTTCGCCGTCGGGTTCCGCAACGATGCCGGAGGGTGGGAGCTCCGCTCCGAGCGGTTCAAAGGCGGCTCCTCGCCCAAACATATCACCACCATCGACAACCGTTCCGATACGGTGATCGCCTTCGAAGGATTTATGGATTTCCTCGCTTATCTTTCGCTGAAACATCCCGAACGACTGCGCATCGACGCCGCGGTTCTGAACTCGGTCGTCAACCTGCCCAAAGCCATCCCGTTTCTCTCCCGGCATCCGGTGATTCACGCCTTCTTTGACAACGACGAAGCCGGGCGTAAAACGACCTCCGATCTGATCCGTCTTTGCCCCCGCAGCGAGGTAATCGACCAAAGGCATTTTTACAGCGGGCACAAGGACGTAAACGACTATCTGATCGCCCGCATAAAAGACCGACCTAAGACCACGAAAACTATATCCGATAAGCAAGATCACTCTTGTCGGAATAATCTGCAAGCTCTGAAAGCGGAAAGGGCGGAAATTGAACCACCGTGTCGGAAAGGGGTAAAGATTTAAGGAAGGCAAGGTTGTGTTTTCGTAGACGAAAACTGCGCCTTCCCCGCTGGTCGGCGTAAAATCCCGCTGGTCTGAAAAAAAATGCTTACAAACCACTTATCATGGAAACACCGAAAAAAACATACGGCAAACAAGGCGGACGCCCGAAAGTCAGTATCGGCCGCATCCGCAAATACGTCGTCAGCACGCGGCTCAGCCCCGAACGGAAACTCCGATTCTCGGCCCTCTGCCGCGAGGCAGGGCAACCGCCTGCCGAAGTCCTGCGCCAGCTGATCGACCGAGGAACGGTAAGGGCGCGAATCACACGCGAACAGCTGGATTTCATGGCCCAGCTCAAAGGCATCGCCCGGAATCTGAACCAGCTGACCCGGCTGGCCAATGCCAAAGGTCTGGCGGCTGTCAGGGTACGGCATGCGGCGATCATCACGGCCATCGAAAAACTCCTGAAACAAATATGCGATGGTCGGTAAGGTAATATCGGGATCGTCTTTTTCGGGGACGGTAGGCTACGTGATGAAAGAAGAATCCCGGATATTGGAAGCCGAAGGAATCATGCCCCCGGAAGTGAAGGATATGGTGCAGGACTTCAAAGACCAGACCTTATTGAATCCGCGGCTGAAAAACACCGTCGGGCATATCTCGCTGTCTTTTTCACCCAAGGACGCTCCGCGGATGACCGACGCCCTGATGACGCAGATCGCAAAGGAGTATATGCAAAAGATGGGCATCACCGATACGCAGTATCTATTGGTGCGCCATCTCGACCAGCCCCATCCGCACTGCCATCTGGTCTACAACCGGGTCGGGAACAACGGGCAGACCATATCGGACAGGAACATCAAGATCCGCAACGCCAAGGTCTGCCGGGAGCTGACCGAGAAGTACGGATTGTATCTCGCACCGGGAAAGGACGACGTACGGCGGGAGCGGCTGCGCGAACCCGACAAGACCAGATACGAAATCTACGATGCGATCAAAGGCTGTCTGCCCAAATGCAAGAACTGGAACGAGTTGGAAGGTAAATTAAAGGAACAGGGCATCAACGTCCGCTATAAGTATTGCGGAAATACCGACCGCAAGCAGGGTATCCTCTTCTCGAAAAACGGCTTCGAGTTCTCCGGATCGAAGATCGACAGGGCATTCAGCTTTACGAAACTCGACAACCGGTTCACCCACCTGCAACAGCAGGCGCTGCATCGGGCCGAGCTCCTCGGAAACCTCTCGGCGGCGGCAGGCAATTACCGTTCGGCATTTGCCGGGTTGTTCGGCGGCATGGGCGGCGGTACGCGCGAAGAGCCTGCGGCGCCTAGCCCCGGCGGAAAGATCGACGCGATTCCGCTTCCGCCGGCCAGTTCGCCGGTCGGAGTATCGGCCGCACAGTTGCAGCGCAAGCCGGGAGAAAGTCCCGAAGAGCATATAGCACGAATCACGGCACTGCTCGATGCCGCTGCTGCAGCGATGGCCATAGCCGCAATGGAACGTCGCCGCAGGCTCGAAGAACAGAAAAGAAGAGCCAAAATGAAAATATAACCTTAAAACCGGAAAGCCATGAACGACAAAAATAAGATCGACCTCTCGATTGAGATGTACGAAGACCTCAAGGAAACACTTGTCAAAGCCATTAAAAACGCCAAAGCAGGCGGCGTAGGGAACGCAGGTTGGGAGAATACGCAGCTGGAACGGATCGAACGGCTGATAGAGGCCGCGGAACGCTCGCAAGGGCAGATCGCACAGCAGCTCGAACAACTGCAACGGAATACGGCCTTGTCCGGAGCAAAAACCGAGCAGATGCAGGAATTTACCGACAGATACAACGCGTTGCTGGCGCAGTTAGCGGGGAGACTGGAGGTGATCGACAAGGAGAACCGAACAATAATTACTGAAATTCTAAATTTCAAAAAGTCTCTATCCGAGTTCAAAAACGAAGTTGATACGACAAAGTTCGAAAAATTATCCAACCATACATTATGGGAAATGAAAACCCAGATACGCTATCTCAAACAACCACCTATTGTTCTGAGAACGATCGTATTTCTAACAGTATTATCAATTCTAACAATATTGGCAACCGGGTATTTATATAGAGATCGGAACGAATGGCGGGGCGAAGCTACATATTGGTATAAACAGAACGACCAATATAAAACGACACAGACTAATAAAAAATAAAAACATTTTTTATTACTGGTAAATTTTGTATCTTTGCCACGCAAAGGTTCGGAAAGAAGGCCATATAGCCTCCGACCGATTAAAAGGGAATGCCGTGAAAGTCGGCAACAGTTCCCGCTGCTGTAAGTTCCTGCCCAGAAACGGGCACATGAGGGATCGACAATCTCAGCCACTGGTGAAAACCGGGAAGGCGTCGTAACCGGAATAAGTCAGAAGACCTGCCTTGCATGACAGATTGGTTTCGCAGCCTGCGGAGAATGGGCGTGAATTGATAATGCATGTAAAGCACTTTTCCATTTTGTTTCGTTGCATTACGGCTGTGGAATCAATGGTTACCGAACAAACTATTGATACCAAGCGCATAATGAAGCAATTCTACCTTTCGATCCTATGTCTCACATTTATTGCGGGGGGGGGAATTTCCACAGCAGTTCAGGCATCCGATAAAGCCGATTCCACCACGAACTGGCGTTACGTCGGAAAACTGGACAGTATCCAGAACATCAACGAGGTCGTCATCGACGGCACCCCCGTCATCCCCAAATACCGCGAAGTCATCCCCGCACAGGTCCTCAAAGACGTCGATCTGCAACGGCTGAACAGTTTTTCGGTGGCCGACGCCATCCGCTTATTTTGCCGGCGTGCAACTCAAAGACTACGGCGGCGTAGGCGGTCTGAAAACCGTCAACATCCGCTCGATGGGCACCAACCACATGGCGGTCTTCTACGACGGAATCCAGTTGGGTAACGCCCAGAACGGGCAGGTCGATCTGGGGCGCTTCTCGCTGGACGACGTGGAGGAAATATCGCTCTATAACGGACAGAAGAGTGACATTTTCCAGTCGGCCAAGGATTTCGGAGCCTCGGGAACCATCTACATCACTACGCGGCGTCCCCGCTTCGAGGAGGGCAAACGGGCTAATTTCAAGGCCACGATGAAGACCGGTTCATTCGGGCTCATCAATCCCTCGATGCGCTACGAGTATAAGATCTCCGACGCCGTCAGCTCGTCGTTCAGCGGCGAGTGGATCAATGCCACCGGCCGGTACAAATTCCGCTACCGCCGCCGCAACACGCTGGGCGAGATCGCCTACAACACAACGGCCTACCGACAGAACGGCGACATCAACGCTACGCGCATGGAGGCCGGACTCCACGGCAAGATGGCCGACGGACAATGGACCGTGCGGGCCTACACCTACAACTCCGAACGCGGCATCCCGGGAGCCATCGTCAACAACGTCTTTCGCCATGGTGAGCGGCTGTGAGACACCAACTCGTTCATCCAGGGAACGCTGACCAACCGCTGGTCGAAGAAATTCCGCACGCTGTTCAACACCAAGTACGCCGCCGACTACACCCATTACGAGAATCAAGACGCCAAGTTGATCCAAACCAAGAACACCTACAAGCAGAAGGAGTTCTATTTCTCGTGCGCTAATCTCTACAACATCTTCGAACACTGGGAGGTGTCGCTGGCCTATGACTTCCAATGGAATACGCTCGACGCCACTTTTTACATGCCCACAGAAAGCGATGGCACCTTCCCCTTTCCGACGCGCTATACCCATATGGCCGCATTGGCCACGGCATTTGAATGGGGACGGTTGAAGATGCAGGCCAGCGTGCTGGGTTACTTTGTCCACGAAAAGGTCGAGCGCTTCGAAGCCCGGCCAGACAAGGCTGTGGCTACCCCGGCGTTCTTCGGATCGTTCAAAGTGCTGAAAAACCACGACCTCTCTGTACGCGCCTTCTACAAACGGATGTTCCGTATGCCGACCTTCAACGACCTCTACTATACGGACATGGGCAACGCCTTCCTCAAGCCCGAATATGCCGAACAATTCAACGTCGGCCTGAAATACACGCGCAATTTTGAGAAATCGCCTTTCATGCGGATGCTCGACGTTTCGGTCGACGCCTACTACAACAAAATCACAGATAAAATCATCGCCTATCCCAAGGGACAGCAGTTCCGCTGGACGATGCTCAATCTGGGCGAAGTGGAGATCAAGGGCGTGGACGCCGTGCTGAACGCCCTGTTCACGCTCGGCAAGCTGGAGGTGACGACCAAGTTCCAGTACACCTATCAGAAGACCATCGACATCACCGACCCGGCCGACACCTACTACCGTGACCAGATTCCCTACATCCCCTGGCACAGCGGCTCGGCCATCCTCGCGCTGTTCTACAAGGGGTGGGGGCTCAATTACAGCTTCATCTACACGGGCCAGCGCTACAACCAGCAGGAGAACATCCCGCGCAACCACACCCAGCCGTGGTACACGAGCGACCTCTCGCTGCAAAAGACTTTCAAGATCCGCACCCGAACCCTCAAGGCCACGGCCGAGGTTAACAATCTTTTCGGACAGGATTACGACGTGGTGCTCAACTATCCGATGCCGAAGACCAACTTCCGGTTCGTCGTCAGCGTCGATCTCTAACCTCCGCGAGCCATGAAAAGGTATCTCTTCATCGTTTTGGCCGGCTGCTGCCTCGCCGCCGGCTGCCGGAAGATCGAACTGGTGAACCCCACCGAGTATGAGGTGTTGCCGTTCGGGGAGGATCCCGACGCCGATCCGATCGGCATGTATCTCCTGAACGAAGGCAACATGGGCAGCAACAAGGCGGACATCGACTACCTCGACTACCGTACGGCGGTCTATGCCCGGGGTATCTATGCAGAAAAAAATCCCAATGTCGTCAAGGAATTGGGCGACGTGGGCAACGACATCCAGGTTTACGACGGACGACTGTTCGCCGTCATCAATTGTTCGCACAAGGTCGAGGTGATGGACGCCTACACGGCGCGGCGCATCACGCAGATCGACATTCCAAACTGCCGCTACATCCGGTTCAAGGGCAAATATGCCTACGTTAGCGCGTATGTCGGGCCCGTGGCGATGGATCCCAACGCCCAAAAGGGCGCGGTCTTCAAGGTGGATCTCGACACCTATAAGATCGTCGGCCAGGTGACCGTGGGTTACCAGCCCGATGAACTGGCCATCATCGGCGGACGCGCCTACGTCGCCAATTCGGGCGGTTACCGCGCCCCGAACTACGACTCGACGGTCTCGGTCATCGAACTGGAAACCATGCGCCAAATGTACAAGATCGACGTAGCGATCAACCTCAGCCGCATCAAAGCCGACGCCTACGGCAACCTGTGGGTCTCCTCGCGGGGCAACTACGACGACGTTCCGTCGAACCTCTACCGGCTGGAACCCAACGGCGGACGTTACCAGGTGGCCGAGGCGATGAACATTCCGGCTTCGAACATGATCATCTCCGGGGATTCCCTTTATGTCTACAGTGTCGAGTACAGCAACCAGACCTCGAAAAACACGGTAACCTACGCCATCATCGACGTCAAGAAAAAGCGTGTCGTATCGCGCAAATTCATCACCGACGGCACAGAGCTCGATATCGTGATTCCCTACGGCATTGCCATCCACCCCCGAAACGGCGACATCTATGTCACCGACGCCAAGAACTACGTTTCGAGCGGCGTATTGCACTGTTATTCGCGCGAAGGCGTCCACAAATGGAGTGTCCGCACGGGCGATATCCCCGCACACATGGTTTTTCTCGAACGCAAACAGACTCGGCAATGAAAAAGATATTCGCCATCCTGCTGTCGGCCCTCGCGCTCGGCGGCTGTGAAAACGACGGCATCCCCTATGTGAGCCTCGGGCTGGACGACCTTTACAAGGTCGCCCGCATGCAGACCGTCGATCTCAAACCCGCCTTCACGGGCGAAAGTTACCGCTGGACGGTTAAGACCGCCTCGGGAGCCGATTCGCTGCTCTCGGAAGAGAAGGACTACATCTTCCTGATGCAATACCCGGGCACCTATGACGTAACGTTCCAAATCTTCGACCCCGTCAATCCGATCGTGCACCGGATGACCTTTTACGTGGTCGAAGAGGAGGTAGAGTACAGTCCCTACATATCTACGGTCTACGAATACTGCCCGGCTCCGGGACAGTTCGTGAACGCGATGCCCGAATATCGGGAGGGCGACACGGCGGAGACCATGCGGCAGAAGGCCGAGGAGGCCATCGCCGGAAAGATGCAGAGCGGTGTTTCTCTCGGCGCATACGGCGGTTACATCACGTTCGGATTCGACCATACGGTCGTAAACGTTCCGGGCGAATACGACATCCGCATCGACGGCAACTCGTTCAACAGCGCAGCTCATCCGGGCGTCGACGGAGGCAGTTCGGAACCGGGTATCATCATGGTCATGTTCGACGAGAACCAAAACGGCAAGCCTGACGACAAGTGGTACGAGATCGACAAGAATCCGTGGTACACGGATGAGGCGGCTACCTACGGTTATGAGATCACCTATCATCGTCCCGCCCCCGACCATGTCCCGACGCCCGGCGAAGGAAACGACAGCGCCCTGACCGATATGACCTACATCAAATGGGAGGATAATCGAGGACAAACCGACTATGTCTACAAAAACAAGTTCCACGACCAGGACTACTATCCTAAGTGGATCGACGCCGACGAAATGACGTTCCGAGGCACGCTGCTGCCCAAGAACGCCGTGGATGTCTCAGGCAACGGCTCCTATTACCTGCAATACATGTTCAAATACGGCGCCTATGCAGACAACTATCCCAACGAGGCCAAGGACGAAAACGGCAACTATTACAACGGCTTCGACATCGGATGGGCCGTGGATCCCGAGACCCGCGAACCGGTGCACCTGCCGGGGGTCGACTTTATCCGCGTCTACACCGCCCTAAACCAGTACTGCGGCTGGATCGGCGAGACCTCCACTGAAATTTTCATGGCCCGCGACATGCATATCTACGTGCGGCCCGACCAACACCAATAAAATAGAGATTTCACACTATGAAAATGAAAAAACTGCTGTTGCTGCCTGCGTTGCTGCTGACGCTGAGCGTCGGGAATGTCGCCTGCTCCTACCACAACGACGACAACCCCAACGAATACCCCGATCCCCAACCGGAGCCGGAACCCGAACCGGAGCCCGGACCCGACATTAACCAAAAATACCTCGAAGCTGCGTATACCTCTAACTGTTTTATGGTCAAGCCGGGACAGTCGGTCGACATCCCGATACTGAAAGCCTTTGCCATGTGGAACCTCTACGCCGAATGGCTGGGTGAAACTGATCTCATGGGACTGACACCCGAACCGGTTCTGCTTTGGCAGGATCTGCCGGGTTTGATCACGAACGTCGGACTGATTCCTGGACAACAAGCCGAAGAGGGTTCCATCGCCGTATCGACGGCCGACAAGGTGGGCAATGCAGTAATCGGCATCCGCATCGGCGGTGCAATCCGCTGGAGCTGGCATGTTTGGGTGACACGCTACGATCCGGATGCGGAATTGGTAGCTTACGGCAAAATCTACACATGGGACAATAACGGCGACGGAGTTGTAGATTATACTTTTATGGATCGCAACCTCGGAGCCACGATCGACAAGGCGATCATAGAAAATACTGCCGCTGACTCATTGGCCGCTTGCGGACTGATGTACCAATGGGGGCGCAAGGATCCTTTCCCCGGAGACCACGACTTTCGCCGTTCCAACAGTACCGATTACAACTATTTCGAAAGCAAACCGATCTACGACACTTCGGGAACGTTGCTTACCGAAGGAAGTGCCACTGGAGGTACGGGTATCCGCTCCGTTAAGACGGATACGGATCTCACGCGGACGGGGCTCGCCAAATCCATTCTTGAACCGATGACCGTTCTGCTCGGCGCCGAAGGGTACAGCGATTGGTATTGCAGCAGTAAACCCACAGAAATCAAAAAATGCGACACGCTGTGGTGCGGCACACGGGGCAAAACGCCATTCGATCCCTGCCCCGAGGGGTGGCGTGTCCCAGCGAACAAGAATGACAAGTTCATCTGGAACGGGCTCGAAAACGCCACAACCGACTACTCGGCACTGGGAGTATTCCCCTATGCCGGATTCCGCTATCGGGCAGGCGGTGGCTGTCTGAAAAACTCAGGATTCGGAGCCAGTATTTGGTCGGGAACTCCACCGACCGGTATCGGCAATGCCCATGAACTCTCCATCTACATCTCTCCTTCGGAAAAACGACCGATCATCAAATCCGATGTCAGTTGCCGCAGCGACGGACAATCAATACGCTGTGTAAAAGATGCATGACTATGAAAAAAACGTTTTTATTTTTCACATTGTTGCTTCTTGCTAGCGTGATAGGCCCATCGTCATGCTCTTACCACAACGACGACAATCCCAACGAATATCCCGATCCCCAACCGGAGCCGGAACCGGAGCCGGAACCCCAACCCGATGTTAACGAAAAATACCTCGAAGCATCGTACACTCCCAACTGCTTTATGGTCAAGCCAGGCGAGTCGGTCGACATTCCGGTGCTGAAAGCCTATGCCATATGGGATCTCTATGCTGAATGGCTGGACAAGAGCGATTTCACAGGGATGACACCCGAACCCGTCCTGCTCTGGCAGGATACTCCCGGCCTAATTACAAACGTCGGACTGATCCCGGGGCAGACCGCCGAGGAGGGTTCGATCTTCGTATCGACGGCCGACAAGGTAGGCAACGCCCTAATCGGCCTCCGCATTGGTGGCGAAATACGCTGGAGTTGGCATATTTGGGTGACACGCTACGATCCCAATGCGGAACTGGTGGCCTTCGGAAAGATCTACACATGGGACAACAACGGCGACGGGGTAACGGATTATACCTTCATGGACCGTAATCTCGGCGCCGTGATCAACAAAGCGCTCATCGAGAATACACCGGCCGACTCGCTGACCGCCTGCGGACTGCTGTATCAATGGGGACGCAAGGATCCCTTCCCCGGCGACCGCATACTCCGCGGAACGAATCAGACCGACTACAACCGTTTCGATAGCAAACCCATCTACGACGCTGCAGGAACGCTGCTGACCGAGGGGTCGCAATCGGGAGGCACAGGTATCCGCACGATCAGAACCAGCGAAGACCTGACCCGGACGAACTTTGCCAAATCAATATTTTCGCCGATGCATTTCCTGTTAGCCGACAACTGGTTCCCCAGCGAGGAGCCCCTGAAAGTCGAAGCGTGCGACACGTTGTGGTGCGGTGCTCGGGGCAAAACGCCGTTCGATCCCTGTCCCGAAGGGTGGTGTGTCCCGGCGGACAAGAACGGACTGTTCGCATGGAACGGACTCGACAAGGCCACGACCGACTATTCGCCACTAGGGGTCTTTCCCTATGCCGGATTCCGTTACCGCGTCGGTGGCGGATGCCTGAAGAATTCGGGATTCAATACAGGTATCTGGACTCAGGATACCTACCAGCTCTCCATTTACATCATTCCCTACGACCAACGTCCCAGCATAAAAAGAGACAGGGGCTATCGCAGCGACGGATATTCCGTCCGCTGTGCTAAAGACGAATAACTCAACACACCTTTAATTTATAAAACGATGAAGAAATTTACTTTCCGGAGTTTGCTGGCCATTGCGGCCGCAGGCGTACTCTTTACCGCATGTAAAGACGAGAACGACGACGGCAACACGTCGAAGACGACCTATGAATTCTCGGTGAAGGCCGAAGACAACCCCATCAGCGCCCCGGCCGACGGCAAGACCTACACCATCCTGGTCACCTCAACCAAAACGGCTCAGGCCGGAACGAGCGCAGTAGCCTACGAAGTGGTCTCATCTCCCGAATGGGCTCCGGCCGAACTCGAACAGACTGCGCTGGTCATCACGGTCGCCAAGAACAGTTCGACCGAGGCCCGCGAACCGGGCAAAGTGGTTCTCAAACAGGACGAAAGCGACAAAACGCTCGAAATCACGATCAATCAGGCAGGATTCTCCAATTCGATGTCGCTCGACGCGACTTATTCGACCGACCGCTGCAAGGTGCTCGTGATCGAACCGACGATCACAGGCTTCGACCAAAACCCCGTCTACAAATGGACGGTGAAGGGCCCTAACGACGCGGAAGCTGCCGAAGCCGGAACCGACAAGACGCTTTCGTTCATCCAACTGGAAACGGGCGACTACACGATTTCGCTGACAATCTCCGACGACAGCGGCATCACCGAGACCAAGAGCGCCACCGTCACCGTAACGACCGAGGCTACGGCCTATTCGTATTATATCTCGGAAGTCTTGGAGTATAATCCTGCGATTACCAACGGCAAGGGATTGGCATTCTCGACCATCGACACGCCGTCCACGGTATTGGCAAGCGTCAACACAAAACTCGTCGACAAGCCGTTTGACAAAAACGATCTGGGAGTGAATCTCGGTTCGTTCGGCGGCAGCATCGTATTCAGATTCGACCATACAGTGATGAATGTCAATGGTCTGCGCGACTTCCGCATCGGTTCATATGCCACCAAAGGCGCTTATCCTGCACAAGGGGTTGTCTATGTTTCGTCTGACGCGAACGGCAACGGCAAGGCCGACGATGAATGGTACGAACTGGCTGGCAGCGAATACGGCAAGACCGGCGAACGACGCAACCTGAAAATGGTTTATACCCGTCCCGACAATGTCACCCCGTCCGATGGAATGGTAGAATGGGTCTCCTATGCAATCAACGAATCGGAAACCGGAACCTATTGTTATGCCAAGGCTCCATGGGGGACATTCTCGGTCTGGCCCGCATGGTTGATGGAATCGGCCGAGGGCACCGCACTGACATATACGGGTTGCACGATGCTGCCGCCTCTGGCCAAGGCCCCGGAAGATCTGACGAACGGCTGGCCAACTCAAGCTTCCCGCTGGTACGACTACGGCTATGTCTGCAACAGCGACCCCACGGATGAGACTGGATCGTCGTTCGACATCGGCTGGGCTCGCGACAAAGAAGGGAACAAAGTTAATTTGCCGGGCATCGATTTCGTGAAGATCCAGAACGCCACCTTGCAGGATCTGGGCTACGGCTATGGTCCGGCCTGCGTGTTGTTCAACTGCGCTATCGACCTGCACTTGGCGGGAAAAGAGATCGAAACAATTGCGCAATAATATTTGACACGGCGGCGGGGCCTTTTAATCGCGGTGAACCATTGCAAACCTTCCTGTAATTAATCCTGCCGCCATTTTTTTGATAGTCTGTTTGCAGAAACTGGAGAATCACAGAGGTTAGTAGTATGCGTTGTCTGCCATACAACCATACATCCGGTTTCTGCAAACAGACTTTTTAACGGATTCTTATGAAAAAAACAGTCTATTTCATCCTGCTTAGCGCGGCTACCTTCCTTATCTCCTGCGCATCGAACACGACAGGAATAGACGCCTATACGGAAACCCTCTACAAACCGTCCTATGCCTCGGGCTTCGAGATCGTCGGTGCTGAAGGCCGGCAAAGTACGCTTCTCAAAGTATTCAATCCGTGGCAAGGCGCCGAGAACACCGAAACAACGCTCTTCATCGTCCGCAACGGAGAAAAGATTCCGGCAGGTTTCACCGGACAGGTCGTGAAAGCGGGAGCGAGGCGCATCGTTTGCCTCTCCTCTACTTATGTGGCGATGCTCGATGCGTTGGGACAGGTCGACCGGGTGGTAGGAGTTTCGGGAAGAAACTATATTTCGAATAAATATGTAACGACACACCCCGAAGCCGTGGCGGACATCGGCTTCGACGGAAATATCGACTACGAACTGCTGCTCGCACAACGGCCCGATCTGGTGCTGTTGTTCGGCGTGAGCGGCGCAAGCGGCATGGAGTCGAAACTGCTCGAAATGGGCATTCCGTTCTGTTACATCGGCGAGTACCTCGAAGAGTCGCCGCTCGGCAAGGCCGAATGGCTGGTGGCTATCGCCGAGATCACCGACAGCCGCGAAAAAGGCGAAGCAGTCTTCGAGCCGGTTCCCGAACGTTACGATGCGCTCCGGGCAAAAGTCGCGGCGGCGACTTCGAAACATCCGAAAGTGATGATTAACACGCCCTATGCCGGGTCGTGGTTTATGGCGTCGACCGAAAGCTACGTCGCCCGGCTGATCGCCGACGCCGGAGGGGATTATATTTACAAGAAGAACACATCGAACCGTTCGCTCCCCATCGACCTCGAAGAGGCGTATATGCTCACGGCACAGGCCGATATGTGGCTCAATGCGGGCAGTGCCGCGTCACTCGGGGAGTTGAAATCGCAGTTCCCGAAATTCACAAACACCCGATGCGTAAGAAACGGTGCCGTTTACAACTGCAACAAACGGCTGAACGCCGCCGGAGGCAACGATTACTGGGAATCGGGCGTCGTCCGGCCCGATGTCGTGCTACACGACCTGATCGCAATCATGCACCCGGAGGCACTGGACGAAAACGACCGGGAATTACACTACTACCAACGCCTCGAATAATCAACGGTCGATACCGTCGCGCGAAAGGACGCCCTGCGTGTAGTAGTGCTTCACATCGCACATTTCAGTAACAAGGTCGGCCGCATCGATCAGTGCCTGCGGTGCATAACGCCCCGTGATAACCACCTCGACAGCCGGATGACGGCTGCGCAGCACATCCAGCACGACAGCGGTCGAGAGTAGTCCGAAATGCAGAGCGATGGTCAGTTCGTCGAGGATCACCACATCGTATTCCCCGCTTCGGAGCAGGTCCGCACAACGGGCCCATCCTTTGCGTGCCGCTTCCGCATCGGCCAACTCGGGGTCTTTTCCGATAAAGCATCCGCGCCCCAGTTGTTCGATACGGATACGACCGAATGCCGGGTCCGAGCCGTTGAACAGCCGTTCGATCTTCGTTTCATTGTATTTCATCGATTTGACGAACTGCCCGACATAGACGCCCTTCCCGGCGCACAACGCCCGCAGGGCCAGTCCGAATGCCGCCGTGGTCTTGCCTTTGCCGTTACCGGTGTAAACGTGTACATAGCCTTTAGTCTCCATTCCTAAAAATTGATTTGATTCCCCTCGGCGAACAGCGAATCGAGAAGCAGACAAAGTTCCGATACCAGTTCCTCTCCGTCCAGATCACCGTTCAGGGTGAAGAATTTCCCCAGCGGAGTGCAGTACTGCACCGTGCTGACGGCCTCGCAGGACTCGGCACCGCAGATAATGACCGCATCGACATCGTCCTCATGCCGCAGCATGGCGTTGTAAAACGCCAACAGGTACCGCGGGGCGTTTATCGACGGAACAAGTACCATCGTTCCCGATGCGTCGAATTTGTCGGGCGAATTTATCACTTTCAGACCGTATCGGTCTGCAATCCTTCCGGCCGTTTCCGCCGGAACTCCGTATAATACGATATTCATAACTATTCAATTAAAAAAAGGCGCGGCCGGCTACTAATCTCTATGCAATGACTTGTTATGGCAGTAACGGGTCTTTGTTTGGCCGCGCCTTTTTGAGTTATCCGAAAATCAAAATCAAAAGCTGGGCCGCCAGCACCCGCAGGAACATCGACAGCGGATAGACCGTAGCATATCCCACCGAAGGTGCGTCGGACGTGGTCTGCTCGGTCGAATAGGCCAGTGCCGGCGGATTGGTCGACGCGCCCGAAAGCACGCCGATCAGCGTATAATAGTTGAGTTTGTAGTAAAAACGTCCGAAAAGCCCCGCCAGCAGCAGCGGAACGATCGTGATTACAGCTCCGTAAGCGATCCAGACATATCCGCCCGCGACGAGCGTAGGCACGAAATCCTCGCCGGCACCCAGCCCCACGCCCGCAAGGAAAAGCGAAATGCCCACTTCGCGCAGCATCAGATTCGCCGACATCGTCGTATAGGTGATGAGCCGGTAGTACGGACCGTAGCGGCCGATCAGGATGGCGACGATCAGCGGACCGCCGGCAAGGCCCAGTTTCACGGGCTGCGGAACGCCGGGAATCCAGAACGAAATGCTGCCCAGCACGACGCCCAGCGCGATGCCGATGAAAATAGGAATCAGGTTGGGATGGTTGAGACGCTTGAGAGAATTGCCGAAGAGCCGCTCGGCATGGGCTACCGAAAGTTCGGGACCCACGACCGTCACCCGGTCGCCCAGCTGCAACTGCAGATTCCCCGCAGCCACCAGGTCGATACCCGAACGGTTGATGCGTGTAATGGTGACGCCGCTCGTGGAGCGGATGCGCAGTTCGGCGAGTGTCTTGCCGTTCAGCTCGGGTTTGGTGATAAGTATTCGGCGTGAAATCATCTTCCTATCCGGCATCATCGGACCGGCATCCACCTCCCGGCCGAGCAACGCGACCAGTGCCTCGGCATCTTTGGGCGCCGCCACGAGCAAAATCCGGTCGCCGCAGCGGAGCGTCGTCGCAGCATCGGCCAGTTCAGGAGCTTCGCCCGGACGGCAAATCCGCGACACGACGAAATCGCGCAGGGCCAAACGGCGTATTCCGGAGATGCTTTTACCCTCGACGGCAGGATTGCAGATTTCGACGGAAATCCGCCGGGTCGTCAGGTCTTTCAGCACGTCCGTACCCAAACCTGCCGCCTCTTCCTCCTGCCGCACGTCGATACGCAGCAGATAGCGCAACGCCAGCAGGGTCAGGATGGCTCCGATCACTCCGAGCGGATAGGCCAATGCATAGCCTGTCGCGATATCCGGGGCATCGGCTCCGGCGTGCAGGTCGCTGAAAGCCTGCTGCGCGGCACCCAGCCCCGGGGTATTGGTCACGGCACCCGACATCACGCCGACCATCGTCGTCATCGGAAGCCCGGTGACATAATAAAGGGCAACCGTTGTAACGACGCCGAGCGCCACGACCAGTACGGCCAGTTTGTTCAGCGTGACGCCGCCCTTGCGGAACGAGGAGAAAAATCCGGGACCGACCTGCAAACCGATCGAATAGACGAAGAGAATCAGTCCGAACTCTTTGAGGAAGTGCATCAGGTGCTCGTCGATGTTCATGCCGAAATAGCTGAACGCGATGCCGACGAACAAAATACCCGTCACCCCCAGCGACACCCCGGCGATCTTCACCTTGCCCAGCATGATGCCGAGTGCGATGACCAGCGCCAGGATCATCACCGAGTGGGCGACACCGCCGCCCCAAAGCGACTCGGAACCAAATAGCAATCGTTCGAGTAATTCCATACCGAATCCCGTTTTAGGCCGAGCTGTTCCCGCAAAGCGAAACCCGTGTGCCGAAAACGGCACAGCAATCCTTGCAACAGCATCGGAATTAAAATTATCATGCAGTATACAACCGAAATCAAACGCCCATCCCTCGGGGTCCTTTGACATCGAATCGACTTGGCAGGTCTTCTGACTGACTCCTGTTCCGAAGCCTTCCCGATCCTTGCGGATCAGTGGCTGAGATGTTCGAAACCTTCACGGAGTTTCACAGCAGCGGGACTGTCCGGGATTTGCACCCGATTCCCTTTTCATTTCCTCCCCGGCACGGGGAACGGAAAACCAAATCTGGGGCAAATATAACGGTTAATCCCGAAAAACAGCGCTCGACAACAAATTATTTTCGTGAAACAGCATTACAAACGCCCGAAACGACTATTTTTGTTTCATGGATTTTTCATTTCGATATACCGCAGAAGACCATTGCGCTGCATTGCCCGTGGCTGACTATATCGCCCGGTTCCGTGATGCCAAGCGGTTTTTGGAGTGTTGCCGCGCCTGCCGCAATTACGGCTGCAGCTGGGGATGTCCGCCGTTCGGATACGATGTCGGAGCATATCTCTCGCAATATACGTCAGCATTGATTATCGCGACGAAGATCACTCCTGCCGAACAGCACGTTCCGATGTCGGAAGCCGGCCGGCTGATCCGCCCCGAACGGCAGCGGCTCGAACGGCGGCTGCTCGAAATGGAACGCAGGTACGGCGGACGGTCGTTCGCCTATGTCGGCACCTGCCTCTACTGCCCCGAAGGAACCTGCACCCGCCCCGAAGCGAAACCCTGCCGCCACCCCGAACTGGTACGCCCATCGCTCGAAGCCTGCGGATTCGACATCGCACGCACGACCTCCGAACTCTTCGGCATCGAACTGAAATGGGGTACAGACGGATCATTGCCCGAGTATTTGACCCTTGTCTGCGGGTTCTTCCATAATGCAGAAAATATAATATGGAACGGATAAAAGCCGTATTCAACTGGAGCGGCGGCAAGGATTCCGCCCATGCGCTGTTGCGGGCACAGCAATCGGGCGAATACGAGATCGTCGCGTTGCTGACTACCGTAAACCGGGATACGCACCGTTCGACGATGCACGGCATCCCGACGGCATTACTGCAAATGCAGGCCGAAAGCATCGGCGTTCCTCTTTATATCGTAGACCTGACGCCCAAAGGCAATATGGAGGATTACGACGTCGCCATGTCCCGGGCCGTGGAGCATTTCAAGACGCAGGGCGTGACCCGTTTCATCTTCGGGGATATTTTCCTGCACGATGTGCGCAAATACCGGGAGCAGCAACTCTCGCCGCACGGAATCGAAATCGTGGAACCGCTTTGGGGAAAATCTTCGGAAGAGGTGATGAACGATTTCCTCGTATCGGGATTTCGGACGGTCGTCGTAACCACGATGGCCGACGGACTCGGCGCCGACGCCATAGGCCGGGAGATCGACCGCGGCTTCATAGCCTCTCTGCCTGCCGGAGTCGATCCCAATGGAGAAAACGGCGAATATCATACATTCTGTTACGACGGTCCGATCTTCCGACAGCCCGTGCCGTTCCGGCTGGGCCGATCTTTTTCACAAAGCTACGACATCCGCCTAGACGACGGAACGGTGAAAACTTATTCCTATTGGTTTGCCGACCTTCAAGCTCTAAATACAAATTCGGATGCAGGAACCGGCCCTGCATCCGAATAACACGGTACATCTTGGTCACAGCGCGAATTTTGCTCCGATAAAGTAAGTGCGCGGAACTGCCGGACCGTAGATATAAGCGGCATCTTTGTTCTGGCCGAAATCGAGGTCCTTCTGGAAGCTGTCGAAAAGGTTTTTCACCCCGGCATTCAGTTCCAGCCGCAGTTGTTTCGTGAGCCGGAAATTGTACGACAGCCGCAGGCCCATATCCCAGAAATCGGGCGTCAGACGCTCGGTATCCCTCTCGATATACCCAGCATTGTGCTGCACGAGCATCCGGCCCGTGTAGTTGCCGAACACCGACGCCGTGAAATCACGCGTGAGGTTGACGTTCGCCGTCAAGTAGCCGTAATGGTCCGGCGAACGGAACATCCGCCGCTGGGGCGTCACGTCGTCCGACCATTTTTCGGGTTCGTCGTAACGGCTGCGCTGGAAGGTGTAGCCCAGCTGCAGCTCGAACCGTCCCGGAATACCCGCCTTGGCTTCGGCTCCCACGCCGGCCACGGTGGCTCCCGAAGCGTTGCGGCGCTCCTTAATGATGTTGCCCTGGGCATCCTCGCCGATTTTTTCGAGCGTAAACACGTCCTCAAGCATCGTGTAGAATCCTTCGACGAGCAGGTTGGCCTGCACTCGCCCGAAATTATGATACAGATCCACCGATGCACTCAGGCTGTGCGAGTATTCGGGTTTGAGATCCGGAGCGAGTCGAATGATCGCCACCTTGTTGTCCAAAGCGTCGATGTGCAGGTCCTCGTTGTAGGCCTGCGGCGCGCGGTAACCGCTCGAATAGCTGGCCCGCAGGCCGATCTTTTCCGTCGGACTGTAACGCACGTTCACGCGCGGCGAAAAGACGACGTTCTTCATCATGTTGTGCTTGTCCACGCGGCCGCCGATCAGGAAGTTGAGCTTTTCGCTCCGCCACTCGTTCTGGAAAAAGAAACCCGTGCTATGGGTGGTCTGCTCGAAGTCGCGCCCGAAGCCGAGGTATTTGTCGTGCAGCGTATTGTAGTTGTACTCGACGCCCGCCGTCAGTTCCGAGGGCAGGAACAGCAGTTTATGGAAAGAGTAGGTATATTGGGCTCCCGCCACGAACGTCTTGTCGTCCGTAGCGCCATAGGCGTCGGGATTCTTGTCCGTGCCGAAATAACTGTCACGGTCGATATTCTGCGCCGAAGTATAGATGCCCATCCGGTGGCGGTTGTTCGGACTGAACCAGTCGAATTTCAATCCGCCGCCGTCGATCTTGTGATTGAGCTGTTCGGCGATATCGGCCATGTGGGGCGGCTGGTCGAACTCGTTGCCCCCACGGCGAAACTCGTGAATATGGTGGTATTCCGCCGTCAGACGCGTATAGGGCGAAGTTTTGTAATAGGCCCGAAATCCGGCCGTCTCGGAGTTGAGTTTTGGGATGTCCGAGAATCCGTCCCCGTTGCGGTCATACGAATCGCGGTCCTTAATCATGCCGAACAGGTAGACGCCCATTTTGTAGTCGTCGGAGACGAACGAGCCGTTGAGCGAGGTGTTGAAGTCGGCCGTACCGCCCTCAAAGATATTGGTCGTATTGGAGAGTGTGACGGAGTTGCGCAGCGGCTCCTTGGTGATGATGTTGACCACACCGCCGATGGCATTCGCCCCGAACAACGCCGAGCCGCCTCCGCGGATCACCTCGACCCGCTCGATCATGGCGACGGGCAGCTGTTCAAGGCCGTAGACCGATGCCAGCGAACTGAAGATCGGGCGGCTGTCGAGCAGTACCTGCGAATACTGCCCTTCGAGTCCGTTTATGCGCAGCTGGGTCGTACCGCAGTTGCCGCAGTTGGTTTCGACGCGCAATCCCGACTGGAAATTCATCGTCTCGGCCAGATTGCACGAGGCGGTCGATTCGAAGAGTTTGGCCGAGGCCACCGATACGATAGTCGGTGATGTTTTCTTGTTGGTCTCCGTCCGGCTGGCCGACACGACGACCTCTTCGACAGAAAGCGCCTCTTCGGTCAGGGAAAAATTGACCTCGATGGTCTTGTCGGGCGAGATCTCGACCGTCTGCTCGGCACTCCTGTAACCCACAGACGAGGCAACGAGCGTAAAACGGCCCTGCGGCAGGTTCTTCAGGAAATAGTGCCCCGTGGCATCGGTAGCGATGCCGATGGTCGTGCCTTTCACGGCGATGGTGGCAAAGGCCAGATGTTCGTAGGTTTTGGCATCGACCACATGGCCGGTGATATTTGCGTCGCTCTGCTTTTGGGGCTTCATGGCAGGCTCCTCCCCGGCGGAGCATACCGCGGGGAGCATGAGCATGAGAAATGCCCCCAATATTTTTTCTTTCATGGAAAAATCCGGTTTTTGATAATTACTGATACATATACATGGCAACGGGTGCGGGCAACAAGCCCGTCCCGTTCAGAATGGAATGTGTATCAGCAGACGGGAGGTGCACGCAGCCCGTAAATCCGGATCGGAGCGTCCTGCCGGACGGCCGGTTTTTGCGTTTTGAAAATGAAGGAAACTCCCAGCAGCCGTAAGGCGAATGCGACGAGCGTCGCCACCATCATTACCAGCAGCGACAGGTGTGCGATCAGTTGAAACTGCTGCGGGGTATGGCTGTGGCCGGGATTATTCGAGGTACCGGAGAAAGGATGCGAGTGAACATAGATATGCCCGTCGATATTGTGAGCATGGGGAAACAGCGTAACAGAACTCCAGTACCATGCGAAGAGTACCAGTAGCAATACCGCACCTATGTTCCGTTTGTATTTTCGCACTATTCTTTATATGATTGGCTCCAAAGATAACGAAAAAAGATGAAAAATGCATTGTCATCATAAGAAATGCAGACAAATTGCGGATGCAAAATACGAAATACAAATCTCATATTATTAAATACCAATCATTTGACATTTCCAAAAAGTACCCGAAAGCTCAATGATCTTTCCTTATTCATTAGCCTGTGTGATTCGATATAGAGAAAATACAACACCTAATTTTACATTTTTCGGGTGTAAAATTGGGTATCAATCGTATAAAAGATTGATATTCAGAAATTATTTCGGCACGTATGGTACTTGAATATTGATATGCAACAAGACCTTTTCAAAATGGCTCATATCAAACTTGAAGTCCCGTATCAACTGAACCAAAAGAACCGGAAACAACTCTCATGAGCTTACAATCGTTCCAGAAAGCATATCAAAAGATTTCTCAACTTAACCAGTTCTTGATTAGTATGACATACGGGCTGTTTACCCGTACAGCCGTTAAAATCGAGCTTGGTCATGCTGCAATACCTCAGCTTCTACAATCATCGACAAAATTTGTATTATCAAATATGCTTTATTTTAATTCAACCAACAGGTTACACAATAACAAAAGAGATATCCAACATTTGGTTTTCACATTACAACCATTTCTTCTCTGTGGGGAAAATGCGGGGAAAATCCGAAAATAAAAAATCGCCTAACTTGCCATAATCAACAAATTAAGCGATTTTACTTGTACCCGGAGCCGGGGTCGAACCGGCACGACATTGCTGTCATTGGTGTTTGAGACCAACGCGTCTACCGATTCCGCCATCCGGGCAAACCTCATCCGTAGAATCGGGATGGCAAAGATAGTCGAATCTTTGCAATTTTCAAAGAATCCGGCTATTTTTCAAAAAAAGCCCTGATTTTTTTCGCCTTGGCCGGACCGACCAGCGCCGAAAGCTCCTCGGCCGGAGCGGCCTTAACCTTCGCCACGGAGCGGAAGTGCTGGAGAAGCGTGCGGATCGTCTTGTCGCCGATGCCTTCGATCTGCTCCAGTTCGCTATGGATAAACGCCTTGCTGCGTTTCTGACGGTGGAACGAGACGGCGAAACGGTGCACCTCCTCCTGAATGTGCGCCAAAAAGTGGAAAAGGGGCGAAGTGGGACGGATGCCGACCAGCACGGGCGGATAGCCGCAGAGCAGTTCGGAGGTCCGGTGGCGGTCGTTCTTGGCCAGTCCGGCCACAGGTATGTCCAGCCCAAGATACTCCAGCACCTCGTGAATGATGCCCATCTGCCCCTTTCCGCCGTCGGCAATGATGAGATCGGGCAGCTCGGCCCCCTCTTCCTGAAGACGGCTGTAACGCCGGAAGACGACTTCACGCATCGAAGCGTAATCGTCAGGCCCTTCCACGGTCTTGATGTTGAAGTGACGATACTCCTTGCGTGCGGGTTTTCCATCGCGGAAGACCACGCACGAGGCTACCGGATGGGCCCCCTGCAGATTGGAGTTGTCGAAACATTCGATGTGCCGCGGCTGTCTGTCGAGACGCAGCTCCTTTTGCAGGGCGTTCAACAGCCGTTCGGTATAGCGTTCGGGATTCTTGATTTCGAGGTTTTTGAGCTGCTCGGCGCGGTAGATGCGGGCGCTCTTCTGCGAGAATTCCAGCAGTTCGAGTTTTTCGCCGCGCTTCGGCACCGTGAAGGTCACGCCGTCGAACAACAGCGTCGTCGAAGGCAGGAACGGAACGACGACCTCTTTGGCGAGCGTTCCCGCGATATGCTCCACGATATGCTGGATGGCCAGCGTCAGCATGTCGCGTTCGTCGCCGCCGACGCCCGTCGAGAGTTTCACCGTATAGACGCCCACGATCGAGCCGTGGCGGATGCGCACGAAGTTGCAATAGGCCACATCATCGTCCGGAAGAAGCGAAAAAACATCCACATCGACGATCTTCGCGCTCACGATCACCGACTTGCTCGAATAGTTGTCCAGCGCGTCCAGACGCTGTTTGTAACGCTGCGCCAGCTCGAACTTCAACCCGGCGGCGGCATTCGCCATTTCGCCTTCCAGATAGCTCCGCACGGGACGCAGGTCTCCCTTGAGCACCGCGACGACCATATCGACCAGCTTTGCGTACTCCGCTTCGCTTTGCTCCCCGACGCAGGGGCCCTTGCAGTTGCCCAGATGATACTGCAGGCAAACCGAATACCTGCCTTTGGCGATCTGTTCGGGCGCCAGATTGAGCTTGCACGTCCGCAGCGGCACCACTTCGCGCACGAATTCGAGCACGCTGTGCTGCATCATCACCGAACTGTAGGGACCGAAATACTGCGAACCGTCGCGCGTCAGCTGTCGGGTGGACTGCACGCGCGGAAAATGCTCGCGCCGCACCACGATCCACGGATAGGTCTTGTCGTCCTTGAGCAGGATGTTGTAACGCGGCTGGAGGGTCTTTATCAGCGAATTTTCGAGCAGCAGCGCGTCGGTCTCGCTGTTGACGACGATATGGCGGATCTCGGCGATCTGCCGCACCAGCACACGCACTTTGGCGCTGTGCTCCTTGCTCTGCACGAAATAGGAGGAGACCCGTTTGCGCAGGCTCTTGGCCTTACCCACATAGATAATCGTTCCGGAGCGGTCCACGAACTGGTAGACGCCCGGCGACAGCGGCAGCATCGCCACCTGCTCTTTAAGGTTGTTTTTTCCGGTTTCGGCCATAACGACAATAGCAACGCAAATGTAGCAAATATTTCGCAAAACCCGCAGATGCACCCCTGAAGCCCGTCAGGGGATGATATTGCGGCCGGATTTGTCCGCTCCGCTGACGAATTTATCCAATTCTTTGGTTTATTCGTCGGAACGGCATATATTTGCAATCCAATGCAAACACCCTCAAACCTATGAGATTTATTTTACCACTGTTTCTGTTCGGTATGCTCGCCACTTCGTGTATCGACAACAATTACGACTTGTCGGAAATCGACACGGACGGCGTCGTCATCGGCGACGAATTCCGGCTGCCGCTGGCTACGGTCACCGTCAGCATGAGCGAACTGGGCAAAGACGGCACCGACATCAAAGCCCTCTTCGACGAAGCCGACATCTGGCTGCCTTCGCCGCTGCCCGCAGACGGAAAATACGTGGATCTTCAGAAGATTCAGCACACCCCGTCCTATATCGACGAGCTGCTCGACGAACTGATCGAACAAATGAAGAGGTCCGACGCCAAAATCAACGCCGTGGCGGACCTGCTCTACGACAAGTATCTCGGCACGTTCCTGCCCCTGCTTCCGCCGAACACGGACCCGAAAGATTTCAAGCAGGTATTCATCACGATGTTCCGCGCTACCACGGGATTGCAGGAGGAGCTGGCCGGCGAGGTCCGAGATTTGGCCGGCGGCTACCTGACGGATCTGAAAATCGAAGACGTAACCTACGACCTCGGCAGGATCGACCTCGGCAGCGACGTGGTAGACATGCTGGCCGACAACCTCGATCCGAAAGGCACGGCAAATCCCCGAAACACGCTGGACATCTACGGCGAAATCATCAGCGCACTGCCTGTCAGCCTGCAGTTCAGCCCCCGGTTCTACCCCACGGAGGTGGAATTCGACATACGTGTCGAACCCAACGTAAAGGCCAAGATCGGCGAGACGCGGCTCCACGAGAACGACCTGCGCCAGATCATCGACGGTACGGAGATCATCCTCCCCGTCAAACTGGAGAAATATTTCCCCGGCTCCGGATTCACGCCCGACCAGAAAATCGTCATCGCACTGCGTCTTGTCAAGCGCGGCGGTCTGAAACTCAACCTCTAACCCGGCGCCATACATGAAAAGAATATACGTTTTTCTCGCAACGCTGCTGCTGGCATCAGGCGTTGCCGCCCAAAACCCGACGGCTTACTTCATGGAAGGGACGACCTTCCGCAGCCAATTCAACCCGGCTTTCGCACCGCTGCGCGGCTATGTCAACATTCCCGGTCTGGGCGGCATCGACATCAACGCCAGCGGCAATCTGGCCGTGGACAAACTGCTCTATCCCCGCAACGGGAAACTGGTCACACTGCTCGACGAAGCCGTTTCGACCAGACAGGCACTTTCGGGACTCAACGCCGACAACCTGCTGGGCATCGACACCCGCGTGAACCTCATCGGCTTCGGCGCCTTCACGCGCAACCACAAGAATTTCTGGTCGTTCGACCTCAACGCCCGCGCGACCGCCGACGCTACGCTGCCCTACTCGCTCTTCGCATTCCTCAAGGAAGGCACGGGCAGCGACATCCATAACATCGGTCTCACGGCCGACAGCTACCTCGAAGCGGCCTTCAGCTACTCGTTCCCGCTGCTCGACGACCGGCTTTACATCGGTGTCCGCGGCAAATTCCTCGTCGGAGCCGCCCGCGCCCGCATGTACTTCACCCGATTCAACGTGACGCACGGAGAAGAGGAGTGGCGGATCGACGCCGCAGGCGGACTCGACATCACCGCCGCCGGTCTCGACGTCACGACCAAGCCCAACGACGCCGGCGAGGAGGTTTACAAGCTGGACGACATCGACTTCAAACCCACGTCGCCCGCAGGCTACGGCTTCGCCGTCGATCTGGGCGCCACGTACGACATCCTGCCCAACCTGCAGGCGTCGCTGGCCGTAAACGATCTGGGATTCATCGGCTGGAGCAAGAAGAAAAACGTTACGGGCTTCTCGTCGAAAGAGCTTTCGTTCACGGGCGTCAACGTCACGGAGGACGGCACCGAATCGCCCGATTTTGACATCGACGTGCTGGAATTTCACAAAGGAGCGCCCCAAAGCGTGTGCGCATGCTGCGCGCAACGATCAACGCCGGACTCGAATACGAAGTATGGCGCCACAAAATCGGCATCGGCCTGTTGTATTCGGCCCGTTTCTGGGAATACAAGACCTTCCACAACATCACCGGATCGGTCAATTTCCACCCGATCCGCTGGTTCACGCTCACGGGAAGCTACTCGGTGATCGACAATCGCGGCGGCGCCGTGGGGCTGGGACTCAACCTCTGCCCCAGCTGGATCAACTTCTTCATCGGCACGGACGTCCTGATAACCAAACACACGCCGCAGTTCGTCCCAGTCAGACAGAGCATCATGAACGTCACGCTCGGCATCGGCGTTCCGATCGGCAAACGCAGCCACCGCATCCCGGCCTACGTCTACGGCAAGGACAGACGTTAGTCACGCATAAAACGGATTACACGAAAACGTTCCGGCGGCAAGGCCGGAACGTTTTTATTTACAGCCGCGGAAAAAACCGGCAAAACAAGCCGTAAAGTCAGCCCATATACGAGAAAACAACAAGCCCCGATGCCCAAACAGTCCGCCCGTTTCCATATTTTAGGCGCACGAATACCACTTTCGGTCAAGGGCATTGCAATTCCAGAAACTTTATTTACCTTTGTAGTGCAGAGTACTATAAAAATCCCCGGAGGACAAAAACTGCGTCCGTCCCCGGAGATATCCGCGTCATAAAAACCATTGCGACGGCCCTCAAATCTGTGTGAAGTTGCGTCACTACTTTTGAATTCTTCAAAATTCGGGCCGTCGCAATCTTTTCTTTTTTCCCAACAAAGATCATGCCACAACGGCCCGGTTTTTCCTGCATTCCGGCAGAGGATATCCGCTATCCGGCGACGACCATATGCTGTTCGAGCGCGGCGCGTGCCGCCAGACGGCCGGCTTCGACGATCTCGCGCGCACGGTAGAATTCGAAAATTCCGAAACGGTCCGCCGGCATCTCGATCAGCAGGTCGGGTTTGTAAATCTTGCACATCAGGCGTGCGATATGCTGCTGCATGATCTCCGACGAAGCGGTTATCACCTTATAATAATTCAGCGAGGAGTTGACCCGCGCGGCCATCTCGTCGGAAAACGGTGCGCTCACGTCCACGGCGACCAGCACGTCGCCCGGCTCACGGCGAACGCGGTTCAGCGGAAGCGGATTGACCGTACCGCCGTCCACCAGTACCATATTGCCCCGGCGGACGGGCCGGAAAACCGAAGGGATCGAAATCGAAGCCCGGATGGCGTCGTACAGTCCGCCCCGGTCGAGCACGACCTCGCGCCCGGTCAGCAGGTCGGCCGCCACGGCCGCAAAAGGCAGCGGCATCTGTTCGATCTTCACGTCGGGCACCAGCTCCTTCATGGCGCCGATCACGCGGTTCCCCTTCACAAGACCTTCGGTACTCAGCGCAAAATCGACCAGACTGAAAACCTTGTATTTATCGAGCGTGTACATCCACTCCTTGAATGCTTCGAGGTGTCCCGAAGCATACATGCCGCCGACCAGCGCCCCCATCGAAGTTCCTGCCACGGCATGCACTTCGAATCCCTGACTCTCCAACTCCTCGATAGCCCCGATGTGGGCCACTCCACGCGCTCCGCCGCCGGCCAGCACCAGCGCCGCTCTTCTTTTTTCCATAAAATCAATTGTCGTTATTAATCCGTTCGCGAACTTTGCTCCACGCATGCGTATCGAACAGACAGCTTGCACGCATCATGCCGCACATCTCCCGAAAGCGGGACATCGGAACCACGAAGCTCAAAACATCCGGTTCCACCCACGGGCGTACCGACGGATCGAAAAGGCCCAGAAAACACCTCCTGCCGCCGTTGCGGTTCTCCTGCACGGCCTGCGCCACGACCGAGCTGCACCCTGACCCGAAAGGCGACGCCACGGCGTCCGCCGCATTGTTGTCGAACGTCGCCCACGTCACCAGTCCCGCCAGCGCATCGGGCGCCGCGAAAAAGAGGACTCCCTCCGCTCCGTCGAACGTCTCCGCAACGTCCGCCCGCACGAATTCGAGCCACGCCTTCGGCGCGGGACGCAGGTCGAGAGCGGCGATGAACTCCAGCACCATTTCGGGCGTCCGCTTATAGCGCTCCTTGAGCGACACGAACTGCGGAACGAATTCGGGCATCGGGCTGAATCCCGTGTAGAACTTCCCGCCCCCGCAGCCGATATTGCCGGCATTCAGACTCACGGGCAGCCCCCGGCGCGCTTCGGCCAGCGCCTTGAAGAAACAGCCTCCGACCTTTTCGACCGGGCGCAACGGACTGTCCGTATAGCGGAACAGCAGGGGCAGTTCGGGCCGTTCGCCGAAAGCCTCCCTGTAGGCGGCGGTAAATTCTTTCACATCCATATCTCTTCAATCATTGGTGACAACGTAATCCATAAAAACGTCGTGCAGTTCGACGGGCAGTTCCACGACCAGCTGATGCGCATAGCAGACGCCGGCTTTCACACCCCGGAAACCGGACTGCGACAGATATTTGTCATAATATCCGCGGCCGCGGCCCATACGCGCTCCGGCGGCGGTAAAAGCCACTCCCGGAACGACGATGAAGTCGATTTCCGCCGGATCGCACGGCCGCTCCGCAACCGACGGCTCGGCGATTCCGAAAGCGCCCCGGCAAAGTTCTCCGGGCGCATAGTCGTAAAACCGCATCGCATCGCCCTCGACCCGCGGCACGACGATGCGCTTCGCGGCGCTCCACCGCGCCAGCGCGGCACCGGTCTGCGGCTCGTCGGGCAGCGCGCAGAAAAACGCCGCGCAGCGGGCCGCCGAAAATCCGGGCAGACGCTCCACCCGGCCGAAGATGCGTTCCGACGCCGCGTCACGCTCTTCGGAAGAGAGCGAGAGGTTCCGTTTTTTCATCGCAGCGCGCAGTTCTTTCTTGGTCATAAAATCCCACCTTTTCGGCCTAAAATTCCCGCCCGTTTCTATTGTTATTCTGCAAACAATGGCTATCTTTGCGTCCGGGAACACAAAACTTTAACAAATATAAACAAATTTAAATCATTATGAGCTGTTTTTTATCTAATTCCTCGCTGGGCAAGAAGTTAGTGATGAGCGTAACGGGGTGTTTCCTCGTGCTCTTTATTCTCTTCCACATGTCCATGAACATTGTGGCGATCATCTCGCCTGAGGCTTACAACATGATCTGCGCGCTGCTCGGAGCCAACTGGTACGCTCTGGCCGGCACCGCAGTGCTGGCGGCCGGCGTCGTCGTGCACTTCATCTACGCGGTCATCCTCACCTTGGAGAACCTCAAGGCGCGCGGCAATCAGCGCTACGCCGTAACGGTAGTCGAACCGGGCGTGTCGTGGGCATCGAAAAACATGCTCGTACTGGGCTTCATCATTCTGGGCGGTCTGGCGCTCCACCTCTTCAACTTCTGGGCTAAAATGCAGCTCGTGGAGGTATTGGGCGGCCACGAGAACTCTCTCGGACTCCATCCGGCGGACGGCGCTTCGCTGATCGCCTACACCTTCTCGCAGTGGTATTACGTGGTGATCTACCTCGTGTGGTTCTTCGCCCTCTGGTTCCACCTCACGCACGGCGTATGGTCGATGTTCCAGACCGTGGGATGGGCCAACGACACGTGGTATCCCCGCCTGAAGTGCATCGCCAACATCGTGGCGACGGTCATCTTCCTCGGCTTCGCCGCCGTCGTGGTGATCTACTTCATCAAGAGTGTCTGCCCCTGCTGCGCAGGCGCCTGCTAACCGATTATCCAGAACAATAAACACACAACAGATATGGCTTTCAAATTAGATGCTAAAATTCCTGCCGGCGCTCTCGCAGAAAAGTGGAGCAACCATAAGGCAGCTATCAAGGTCGTAAGCCCCGCAAACAAGCGCAAGCTCGACATCATCATCGTCGGAACGGGTCTGGGCGGTGCATCCGCAGCCGCTTCGCTCGGCGAACTGGGATATAACGTAAAGGTATTCTGCATTCAGGATTCGCCCCGCCGCGCGCACTCGATCGCCGCGCAGGGCGGTATCAACGCCGCGAAGAACTACCAGAACGACAACGACTCGGTATACCGTCTGTTCTACGACACGATCAAGGGCGGCGACTACCGCGCCCGCGAAGCCAACGTCTACCGCATGGCCGAAGTCGCCAACCTGATCATCGACCAGTGCGTGGGACAGGGCGTGCCTTTCGCCCGCGAATACGGCGGCCTGCTGGCCAACCGTTCGTTCGGCGGCGCGCAGGTTTCGCGTACGTTCTACGCCCGCGGCCAGACGGGTCAGCAGCTCCTGCTGGGCGCCTACTCGGTACTCAACAAGGAGATCGCCGCCGGCACGGTGAAGAGCTATCCCCGTCACGAGATGCTCGACATCGTCGTGGAGGACGGCGAAGCCAAGGGCATCATCGCCCGCAACCTCGTCACCGGTGAGATCGAGCGCCACGGCGCACACGCCGTCGTGATCGCAACGGGCGGATACGGCAACGTATTCTTCCTCTCGACCAACGCCATGGCGTCGAACGGCTCGGCTGCATTCCAGTGCTACCGCAAGGGCGCAGGCTTCGCCAATCCCTGCTTCACGCAGATCCACCCCACCTGCATCCCGGTTCACGGCGACCAGCAGTCGAAACTGACGCTGATGTCGGAGTCGCTGCGCAACGACGGCCGCATCTGGGTTCCCAAGAAACTCGAAGACGTGAAGGCGCTGCGTTCGGGCGCCAAGAAGCCGTCGGACATCGCCGAAGAGGACCGCGACTACTATCTGGAGCGCCGCTACCCGGCCTTCGGCAACCTCGTGCCGCGCGACGTGGCATCGCGTGCCGCCAAGGAGCGCTGCGACGCAGGCTTCGGCGTAAACGAGACCGGACTGGCCGTATTCCTCGACTTCAAGACCGCCATCGAGCGTCTGGGCAAGGAGATCATCAAGAAACGTTACGGCAACCTGTTCGACATGTACGAGGAGATCACCGACGTAAGCCCCTACGAGCAGCCGATGCAGATCTTCCCCGCCGTGCACTACACCATGGGCGGCATCTGGGTCGATTACAACCTGATGACCACCATCCCCGGCCTGTATGCCATCGGCGAGGCCAACTTCTCGGACCACGGTGCGAACCGTCTCGGCGCTTCGGCCCTGATGCAGGGTCTGGCCGACGGCTACTTCGTACTGCCCTACACCATCGGCGACTACCTCTCGCACAAGATTCAGGCTCCGAAGGTGAAGACCGATACCAAGGCTTTTGACGAGGCGGAAAAGGGCGTCAGGGAGAAGATCGCCAAGCTGCTGTCGATCGGCGGCAAGCAGTCGGTGGACGACATTCACAAGAAACTCGGCCATATCATGTGGGAGAACGTCGGCATGGCCCGCTCGAAGGAGTCGCTCGAAAAGGCGATCAGCGAGATTCAGGCGCTGCGCAAGGAGTTCTGGAAAGACGTGAAAGTCGTAGGTCAGGAGAAGGATTTCAACGTGGAACTCGAAAAGGCGCTGCGTCTGGCCGACTTCCTCGAACTGGGCGAGCTGATGGCGCGCGACGCACTCAACCGCGAGGAGTCGTGCGGCGGTCACTTCCGCGTAGAACACCAGACCGAAGAGGGCGAAGCCAAGCGTGACGACGAAAACTTCGTATACGCCGCCGTTTGGGAATACAAGGGCGAGGACGCCGCTCCCGAACTGACGAAAGAGCCGCTGAACTTCGAATTCGTACACCCCGCTCAGCGCAACTACAAAGACTAAGCTTTTGACGTTAAACTTTAATAACAATTTGAAATTATGAATTTTACATTAAAGATATGGCGTCAAAAGGACGCTAAGACCAAGGGCGGCTTCGAGACGTACAAAGTCGAGAACATCTCGGCAGACACCTCGTTTCTTGAGATGCTCGACATCTTGAACAACAACCTTATCCACGAGGGCAAGGAGCCCGTAGCGTTCGACCACGACTGCCGCGAGGGTATCTGTGGCATGTGCTCACTGCACATCGACGGTCACGCCCACGGTCCCGGTCAGGCCGCTACCACCTGCCAGATTTACATGCGCAAGTTCAAGGACGGCGCAACGATCACCATCGAGCCGTGGCGCTCGGCGGCGTTCCCCGTCATCAAGGACCTCGTCGTGAACCGCTCGGCTTACGACCAGATTCTTCAGGCCGGCGGCTTCATCTCGGTACGCACCAACTCGGTGCCCGACGCCAATGCGATTCCGATCGCGCAGGCCGACGCCGAAGAGTCGATGGACGCTGCCGCCTGCATCGGCTGCGGCGCCTGCGCGGCAACCTGCAAGAACGGTTCGGCGATGCTCTTCGTCGCCGCCCGCGTATCGTCGCTCGCCAAACTGCCGCAGGGCCGTGTGGAGGGTGCACGCCGCGCCAAGGCGATGGTCGCCAAGATGGACGAGCTGGGCTTCGGCAACTGCACCAACACGGGTGCCTGCCAAGCCGAGTGCCCCAAGTCGATTTCGATCGCGCACATCGCGCGCCTGAACCGCGAGTTCCTCTCCGCGAAGTTCGAAGACTAATAAAAGTGCCGGAACAATCCGGAAAAGGGCGGGAAGCATATTCCCGCCCTTTTTCATGCCCCGGAACGCAGACGCTTGCATCATGCCCCCGCCCCTTCATCCCCGGCAACACTCCTCAGTGATTCACCCCGCGCGCTCCGGGCACTGTTCTCCGGGCACTATTTTCCGGCCGCAGCCGCGGAACGTTCCGGCAAATACCCGAAGCGACGGCTGACCCCACTTTTCTTTCGCACAGCTCCGCAACAACGGTATCGTTCTTGCGACGAAACGCGAAAAACCAAAACGGCAAAAACATGGACATCGTAGAATTTCCAAACGACCGCACCGTCATCTCCACGGAGAACAACGGATTCGCAGGCGGCGAGCGCGACGAAAATCTGATCGACGAGGAGCTGTTGGAGACGGAAATCCCGCTCGACGACCGGATTCCGGACGCGGCGCACGAAGATGCGGAGAACGACCGCCCCGTCTACGACGAGGAGGGCCACCGATACGATCCGGGCGGAGAATGAAAAATCCCCGGAGTAGCCTCCGGGATTCCGTCCGCAACGACGCAGACACCGGCCCTGCAACAGCACGGGATCGGCTCCGAAAATAAAAAAACGCAGAAGCCGCGCCGGCTTCCGCAGGATTCGCATGCAGCAAATGCCGCTCATCAGACAGCAACAAGCATCGTCCATACAACGCCGAAATCCGGCACAGTATACAGAAAAAAAATACGCCACGGAATCCGTGGCGCATCTACTTTTCATACCGGAGACCGCTTGATGAAGCCGCCCGAATTTTCCGAATCCGGCCCTTATTTAGGGCGAATCGTCGAAAGGCGGGCGACCTGCCGGAGATCGAACACCCCGAAAATATTCACCACTACCGTCTCCTTCGCGCCGTAAGTTATCATCACCAGTTCCGATTTGACCGACAGCGCGGTTTCGCGGATATAGAACTTCGTGGTCTGCCCGTTCTCCGAGCCGGAAGTGACGGGCTGAAACTTCCGGTCGGCGGCAACGGCCGCCTCGGCATCCCGAACGAACCGACCGCCGTCACCCTCTTTCAGGGCGATGATGCGGATATACTGAATGTCCTTCAGCAGTACGGCAAGCCCCTTGTCGCCCCGTTCCGCGGCCTGACGGCTCATCAGCTGCATCATCTTCTGCTCCAGCTGCACGCTCGTAAAGCCTTCGGCGGCGGCATAACGGCTAAAAAAGTCGTCTACGGAATTGCTCTGGGCCGCAGCCAGCCGAGGAAGGAGCAGTATCAAAATCAATAATAGTCGTTTCATGTCCGTTCGTATTTGGTTACATGAGCAGCGAGATGCCGAAACTGAACGTATGGCACTCCGGTCCCGCATGCTTCTTGAACAGCGGGGTCACGCCGTAGCTGGCGAAGATGCCGATGCCGTAATAGGAAACCGTTCCTCCTACACCGAACTGATAGGTTCGCAGCCCCGACAGCTCGTACTCCACGCGCGGTTTCTTGTGGAGCGACGTCAGCTCTATCCCGAAATCGGAATAGGCGATCACCGAGGCCTGAAAATGTTTGAACGGCTTGTAGATAAGCCGGATCGGAATTCCCAGCGACGAAGTGACGAATTTCGATTTGTCGGCGGGTTCGTCCAGCGCCACGGGCAGCAGACGGCCCTTTTCGTAGCCCAAGCGGATTCCGGCATCCGCAAGCCGGTAGTTGTCGACGGCGAACCGCAGATCGGTGGCGAAGTAGAGTGTCCGGCTCTTGTTCAGGGCGACCTGCACCTGCATCACCGAAGCGGCGCAGTGGAACGAATTCCCCAGTTTCTGATCCAGAAACCCTTTCTCTTCGGGGGCATAGCCGCCGTAATCGACGCCGACGAGCTTCGTAAAGCCGAATTCGCCGCTGTTAAAAAAGTAGAGTTTCACACGCCCGGACCTCATGACCAGATCCGCCTGCGAATCCGTCTCCGGCGCACGGCCCAGCGTCAGGCCGAAACCGGCCACTTCGAGTACCACACTCCCCTCACGCCCGTCTCCGCGCAACGACATCAGCTCGCCGCCCATCGCATCGAGCCGCCGCAGGGTGTCGAGCCCCAGCGAATCGCGGTCCACGGTTCGGATGGCATATTCACGGCCGGTACGGCGGCCGGCCGAATTGGCCGGTATCCGGTCGGCAGTCTGCGCGGCACTCCGGTCGGCGCTCTGCGCGGCAAGCAGCTGCGGAAGGAGCAGAATCAGAATCAACAGCAATCGTTTCATAATCGACACGTATTAGGTTAGGTTGCAATCAGAGCATGAGTCCGACACCGAACGAGAAGGCATGGCAGTCGGGTCCCACATGCTGTTTGAACAGCGGAGTCACGCCGTAACGGGTGAAGAACCCGAAACCGCGATAGCTGACACTGAGACCGACCCCGAACTGATAGGCCCGGAACCCGGACAGGCTGTTTTTCTCCTTCGGTTTCTTATAAATCGCGTCGGCGCCCAAGAGGAAGTCGGAATAGGCGACGGCCGTGATCCGTAGGTGTTTCGCCGGAGTGTAAGTCAGCCGAACGGGAATGCCGAGCGAGGAGGTGACGGCTTTCGACTTGCCGGCGGGTTCGTCCAGCGCGACCGGAACGACACGTCCTCCGTCGTTGCCGAGCGTGATCGTATTATCGGAGAGCCGGTAATTGTCGAGCGTGTACTGCATGCCCACCCCCAAGCAGAGCGAACGGCTCCGGTTGAGCGCCAGCCGGAGCTGCACCGCCGAAAAACTGAAATGGAAGGAAGATCCCAGCCGCTGATCCAGAAAGCCCTTTTCCCCGGACGCATACCCCGAATAGTCGACGCCGACCAACTGCGTGAATCCCAATTCGATATTGCTGAATGCATTGAACCAGACGCGGGGCTTTTTCAGCTCCATTCGTTGCATCGGCGTATGTCCCAGCGTAAGCCCGAAACCCGCCACTTCGAGGATCATGTTGCCGTCACGGCCGCCGTCACGCAGCCGGATCAGATCGCTGTCCACCGTATCAATCCGCCGGAGCGTATCGATTCCCGTCGAATCGCGCTCCACGGTCTCGATGGCAACCGGTTTTCCGTCGGCTCGGCGGAAACAGGCCGAATCGGCTTTCTGCGCCGCAGCGACTTCATGCGCCGGAGCGGACGAAATAAAGAACTGCGCCCCAGCAGGCGAAACCGCCAGCAGGAGCAGCGCTCCCGTACAAACAAACAGTTTTTTCATACCCGTATCGTTTTATTCGTTTATTATCAGTTCATCCACCATGCGGACCTGATCGCCGAAATCCGAGAGTCCCTGCAGGTAAACCGTCGCCTGCATGGCAGCCTCCTTGTCGTAAATCGCCACACCGTCGATATAGCAATAGGGCTTGCGCAGATATTCGGCATAGAAAAACACGCCCAGCACCACCGCCGCAGCGGCAGCCACGCCCCAGAGGGGACGGAGTTTCCGGCCGCCCCGCGCCCCGCGCCCGGCTGCGGAACGCGTTTCATAACGCCGCATCCCTTCCGCCGGACGGACAGCCGGACCGGTTTGCACGCTACCCTCGCCGGGATACCGCTCTTCGGCCAGAGCGTCCAATCCGCCGAACATCGTCCGCGCATAACGCAGGGATGCGGGAATCTCATCCACGTACCGGAAATAGTCGCGCAGTTCGCGCTCTTCGGCTTCGGTCGTCCGCGCATCGAAATAGCACTCCAGCAGCCGCTCAATTCTTTCGTCCTGCTCTTTCATCGTCCATCATTTTTTTTCAGTACCTCTCTCAGTCCGTTGCGGGCGCGGGAGAGAATCACGCGCACCTGCGCTTCGTCGCACGCCGCTATCTCGGCGATTTCGCGGGTCGGATACCCCTCGATATCCTTCAGGTGGAGCACCTCGCGCTGCCGTTCGGGCAGGCAGGCCATCGCGCGTCGCACCAGATCGCGCGCCTCCCAGCCCTCCGCATCGCCCGTCGTCGAACGTTCGGCCCACCCCGCGACCGCATTGTCGCGCCGCTCGCCGGCCTGCCGACTGCGGAACCGGTCGTAACAGCAGTTACGCACTGCGACCATCACGAAGGAAGCGACGTCGCGGCAGCCGTCGAGCCGATCACACTCCCGCCACAACCGCTCCAAGAGGTCGTGCGTCACGTCTTCCGCCTCGTCGGCGCAAAGCAGCAGACTCTGCGCGTAGCGGAACATACGATCGCGCAGCGGCACGACATATCGGGTGAATTCGAATTCCTCCATTGTATCTGTAAGACGAAACCGACGGGCGAAACGCAACATCGGATCATCAAATATCGCAATTTTTTCCTGCAACACCTCCTTTCTTCCGCAGCAACCGGTGATTCTATATTATAGGTATCCGAAAAAAAATCGCATCTTTTAAGAAAATATAGTACTTTGTATTGCATAATACTAAAAACTGTATTATATTTGCAGTACCAAAGTAGTAGTAACCCGGACACATTAACCCTAAATCAGCTTCTACGACTATGAAAGAGACAGTAAACGTAAACATCGGTTCGCAAGCCTTCACGCTCGACGAAGACGCCTACCGCGTACTGAGAAACTATCTCGAAGATATCCGCAGCCGCCTGCCCGAATACGATACCGAGACCATGGGCGACATCGAAGCGCGCATCGCTGAGATTTTCCGCGAGATCGTTTCGTCGCCGATGCGGGTCATCACCCTCGACACGGTCCGCCAGACCATGAACCGCATGGGATCGCCCGCCGACTTCGGCGAACGCCGCGGCAGCGCCCCGCAGGAGGAACAGCCCGAACCGGAACCCCGTAAACTGTTCCGCTCGCGCACGGACCGTTCGATCGCCGGCATCTGCGGCGGACTGGCCGAATTCTTCCATGCCGATACGACCGTCCTGCGCCTGATCACCCTGTTCCTGATACTTTTCGGCGGACTCTCGATCTGGGCCTACATCATTCTCTGGATCGTCATTCCGGAAGAACCCGCACGCAAATTCAGCATTCACAACAAAAACCGATAAAACCATGACAACGAACAACACCAAGAGACTGCTGCGCACTCCCGACGGCATCATCGCAGGTGTCTGCGGCGGACTGGCCGAATTCTTCGGTCTCGACGTATCGCTCATACGCATAGCAACACTGATCCTCATACTCTTCGGCGGCCTTTCGATCTGGGTCTACATCATCCTCTGGCTGATCGTGCCGAAGGCTCCGAAGCGATTAACCGAATAGCACAATGGCCGAAGACAACGTAAAAGCGCAGATGCGCAAAGGAATTCTGGAGTACTGCATCCTCGCCATTCTCTCCCGCGAAGATTCATACGCTCCGAAGATCATCGCCGAACTCAAGCAGGCCGAGATGATCGTAGTCGAGGGTACGCTCTACCCGATCCTCACGCGGCAGAAGAACGCAGGGCTTCTGACCTACCGCTGGGAAGAGTCTCCGCAGGGACCTCCCCGCAAGTACTACACGCTCACCGAAAAGGGGCGCGAATACCTCACGACGCTCGACGAGGCATGGGACGAACTCGTAGGACAGATCCGCATCATTCGTCACGGCAAACAATAAAAAACCTCAAAAAATCACAACCATGAAAAAGATACTCCTGATCGCAGTCCTGCTGGGCGCCATGCTCTCCGTAACGGTCTATTTCGTCTGCATCGCAGCACCGTCCGTCTTCTTCGGCAAAGGGCTCAAAGGCAGCGGCAACATCGTCACACGCACCATCGAGGCCCCGGCCTTCGACCGCATCGACGCCGCACGCGCCGTCAAGGTCGTCATCACCGACAAGACCTCCGGCAAAATCATCATCGCCGCCGACGACAACGTTATGGATTACGTCGTAGTCGAAGCCAACGGCGGCCGGCTCACCGCGACGATCGACAAGTCGATAAACAACCTCTCGAACGCCGACGTCACCGTGACGGTTCCGGCCAACGGCAGCATCCGCGCCCTCGACGCATCGAGCGCCGCGAAAATTTCGGGCGACGTGGTGCTGAACGCCGACAAATTCGCCATGGACGCATCGAGCGCCGCCAAGATCGACGTTTCGGTCAAGGCCCAATCCTGCGCCGTAGCCGCATCGAGCGCATCGAAAATCAACGCTTCGGTAGAAGCGGTCTCCTGCAGCGTGGAGGCTTCGAGCGCATCGAAAATCACGCTGAAAGGCTCGGCCGCGAAGTGCACCGCCGACCTCAGCTCGGCCTCGAAGCTTTCAGCCGGAGACTTCGTCGCCGCCGAGTGCTCGGTAAACACTTCGAGCGCGGCGAAAGCCGTCGTAAACTGCACGGAGCGTCTGCACGCCGACGCATCGAGCGGCAGTTCGATCCGCTACAGCGGCGACTGCCGGACCAGCATCAACAAGTCGAGCGGCGGCAGCGTCGGCCGCAACTAACCCCTAAACCGAGCAACCATGAAAGAGGTTAAGAAATGCAGCATTTCGGGCGTGGCGTTCACGATGGATACCGACGCTTATCAGGAGCTGGAAGCCTATCTCGAAAGCCTGAAAAAGACCTACAAGGAGACTCCCGACGGAGCCGAGATCGTCGCCGACATCGAAGCCCGCATCGCCGAACTGATCCTATCGGCGCAGGACAGCACCCGCGTGGTCGAAAAGCCCCTGATTCTGAATATCATCCGGCAGATGGGCACCGCCGAAGACATCTCCGAAGAGGAGCCGGGACGAAGCCCCGAAGAGCCGCGCATCCCGCGCCGTCTCTACCGCGACACCGAAAACGCCAAGCTGGGCGGCGTCTGCGCCGGCATCGGCAAGTATTTCGACGTCGATCCGGTCTGGATACGGCTGGCCATGTTCCTGCCGATACTGCTCACCGTCTTCCAGTGGATTCCCTTCATGCGCTGGACCGGTCCGATGATGGGCAACCTGTTCGGCATCTTCGTCATCTGCTACATCATCATGTGGTTCGCCGTTCCGGCTCCCCGCACGGCGCGCCAGAAACTCGAAATGAACGGCGAGAAGATCACGGCGCAGTCGATCCGCGAAACCACCGAAGCCAGCGCGAGCTGCGATCCCGACGCCAAGGCCAAACCCATCGTCGCCGAAGCCGTATCGGTATTCGGCAAGGTGGTGCTCATCCTCCTCAAGCTCTTCGCCGGAGTGCTCGTATTCGGACTCATCATGGCGGCCTGCGCGCTGATTATCGGACTCTTCGCGCTCATCATCGGCGGCGCCAGCATCTCCATTCCGTTCTTCCCGCTGGGCATGACGCTGTGGGTTCCCGCGCTCGGCATACTTATTGTACTGATACTGGTAATACTGCTCATTTACGTACTGATGTGCCTCATCGCTTCGCGCAAGCCCGGAGGCAAGACCATACTGGTAATCTTCCTGTTGTGGCTCGCCGGCATCATCGCCTGCACCTGTATCGCCATCCGCGAGAACGTCGGCGACCGTATCCGGACCAGACACAGCGTTATCGAACGGATGCTCAACAGCGAGATAATCATCGACAACGACACCACGACGGTCGAGCGGCTGCTGGAGGAGTACGACAGCCAGAACGTCATCGAGGACGGCCGCAAAACGCTGCATATCAGCGTCCCGAACCAGTCGATCGACATTACGATCGACAGGGAGAAGGCCGGACTGGAGGTGAAAGCCAACGGCAAACGGGTGAAAGTGCAGACGGGAGACGACAAAACCGAATCCGCAAAACCGGATTCGGTCCGACAGCCGGACGCCGGACGAGTCCCCGCAGAGCAGACCGAATAAAGGCCACAGGCGTTAGGTAAAATAAAAAGTTTTTTCGAAACGCAGGGCGGATCCTCCGGGAACCGCCCTCGTTTTTTGAAAAAATTGAAATAATTACTACCTTTGAGCGATTTTGTTTTCTAAACGAAAAACTATGGCTGGAATCAAATGTATCGGTATTCTGACTTCGGGCGGCGACGCTCCGGGAATGAACGCCGCCATACGCGCGGTAACCCGCAGCGCAATCTATAACGGCTTCGCCGTCAAGGGCATCATGCGCGGATACAAAGGTCTCGTATTCAACGAGATCGTGTCGTTCAAATCCCAAAGCGTAAGCAACATCATCCAATTGGGCGGTACGATCCTCAAGACGGCCCGCAGTCAGGAATTCACCACGACCGAAGGCCGCAAGGCGGCATACGACAACATGGTGGCGGCCGGCATCGACGCGCTGGTGGTCATCGGCGGCGACGGTTCGCTCACGGGCGCCGGCATCTTCGCCGAGGAATACAACGTGCCGATCGTGGGACTTCCCGGCACCATCGACAACGATCTGGGCGGCACCGACTCGACGATCGGCTACGACACGGCGCTCAATACGATCGTCGAAGCGGTCGATAAACTCCGCGACACGGCGTCGAGCCACGAGCGGCTCTTCTTCGTCGAGGTGATGGGCCACACGGCGGGTTATCTGGCGATGAACAGCGCCATCGCCACGGGTTCCGAAGCGGCGATCATACCCGAAATGGAAACCGAAGTGGACCAGCTGGCCGAACTCATCAACCACGGCTTCCGCAAGAGCAAGAACTCGGCGATCGTCATCGTGGCCGAGAACCCGAAGACGGGCGGCGCCACGGCGCTGGCCGAACGTGTCAAGAAGGAGTTCCCGCAGTACGACGCGCGCGTCACGATTCTGGGCCATATCCAGCGCGGCGGATCGCCGACGGCCGTAGACCGCATCCTCGCCTCGCGCATGGGCGAAGCCGCCATCGAAGCGCTTCTCGACGGACAGCGCAACGTGATGATCGGCACGATGAACGGCAAGATCGTCTACGTCCCCTTCGCCAAAGCCGTGAAGCACGACAAGGGCATCGACCGCAAGGACCTCGAACTGGTCAAGATACTCTCCATATAATCCAAAACGCAATCCCGAACTTACCGAATGAAACGTGTTATAGGCATCGGCAATGCCCTGACGGACATGCTGGTCAATCTGAAATCCGACTCCGTGCTGAGTCGCTTCAAACTCGCCAAAGGCTCGATGAGCCTCGTGGACACCACCCTGCAGACCGAAATTTCGAAATCCGTGGCAGGACTGCCCTACTCGCTGTCACTCGGCGGCTCGGCGGGCAACACCATCCGCGCCATGGCCAAACTGGGCTGCGATGTCGGGTTCATCGGCAAGGTCGGACAGGATACGACGGGCGACTTCTTCGTGCAGGCGCTCGAAAACTTGGGTGTGGAACCGGTCATCTTCCGGGGCACGGAGCGTTCGGGCAAATGCGTGTCGCTCATCTCGCCCGACGGCGAACGCACGATGGTCACCCATCTGGGCGCCGCGCTCGAACTGACGGCCGAAGAGATCGAAACGTCGATTTTCGACCATTACGACTGTCTCTACGTCGAGGGCTATCTGGTGCAGAACCACGACCTGATTCTCAAAGCCGCCAAGACGGCCAAGGAGTGCGGGCTGAAAGTCGCCGTCGATCTGGCCAGCTTCAACATCGTGGCCGAGAATCTCGAATTCCTGCGCGGTCTGGTCCGCGACTACGTGGACATCGTTTTCGCCAACGAGGACGAAGCCAAGACCTTCACCTGCGAAGCCGAACCGCTGAACGCCCTGCAGGTAATTTCTGAAATGTGCGAGCTGGCCGTGGTGAAAATCGGCATCAAGGGCGCCATGATCAAGCAGGGCGACGAAGTGGTGCATGTAGGCATCATGGCCGCAGCCAAGCGCGTGGACACGACGGGCGCGGGCGACTTCTACGCCGCGGGATTCCTTTCGGGACTCTGCGACGGACTTTCGCTGCGCCAGTGCGGCACGATCGGGGCCATCACGGCGGGTAAGGTCATCGAGGTCGTCGGCACGACGTTCGGCGAAGAAGCGTGGGAGGACATCTCCCGGCTCGTGAACAAGGTCAAAAACGAAAAGTATCTTTTCTAAAAAGAAGATCGCAAGACAGACAGAACCGCAGTCTCCGGACTGCGGTTTTTCATTGCGGATCGGAGAGAAGCCCCCGGCTGATCTCATAGCGCATCCGGATCAGCCAAAGCGACTTGCGGGGCGCCATCGTAAGCGACAGCAGCAGCGTCGCGCCCCATTTCAGGCTCTCGAACAGAAGCGTCTTCGGATAGCGGCGATACATGCCCGCCCGCAGACGCTGGCTCACGCCGACGTTGTAACAAAGGCGGCGGAAATAGGATTCGGTCAGTTTTTCGGGCGGAATGATATGCCACATAACCGCACCGGGCACATACCAGCAAGTCTCGCCGCCGCGCATCAGGCGTTCGAAGAAATCGTTCTCCTCACCCCCGATCAACATCCGTCCGACACGCCCCAGCGAAGGGTCGAAGCCCCCGTAGCGCAAGGCCGCCGAACGCCGGAACGCCATGTTGCCGCCGCCCGGAACCCGGCCGGCAGGAAACGGCCGCACGGCGTCGCCGAAATCCATCGGATTGGCGATCGGCATCTCGGTATATTTCGAGAGCCACGCGGGACGTCCCGTCACATACTCGGCGATAATGCGCCCGCCGGCCACGACGGCGTCGGGATGCGCATCGAAAAAGTCGGCATAGGCGCGCAAGAATCCCGGATTGATACGCTCGTCGTCGTCGATGAAAACCAGCAGCGGGGCCGAAGTCTCGGCAATGCCCCGGTTGCGGGCATAGGAGACGCCCGGACCGTCCTCCGTCACGAGGCGCAGGTTCAGGCCGGGATAACGGGCCGCAAAATCCCCGAACCGCGCGACGGTGTCGTCCGTCGAGTTGTTGCTCACGACCACGCACTCCCAGTCGGCGGCGGGCAAATCCTGCCGTATGACCGATTCGAGCGCGGCGATAAGCCGTTCGGACCTATTGTGCGTGGGGATTATGAGCGACAGGCGAATCATCGTGCGAATGTAGCAATTTATCCGCAAAAAACACCTATCTTTGCACAAATTATAACTTATAACGCGCCACGACTATGTACAAACTGTTTCGCACACTTTTACTGCCGGTTGCCGCGCTGTTCGCTTTCACAGCGGCCACGGCTCAGAACGTCAGCTGGAAAAGCTCCGTGGAGCACCTCGAAGGCGATGTCTACCGGATCGTTCTCGAAGCGTCGATTCCCGCCCCCTACCATATGTACGACATGGGACCCTACGAAGGCGGCCCCAACGCTACGGCCATCGTCTTTACGCCGGGCGACGGCGTAACGCTCGAAGGCGGCGTGGAACAGCTTTCGACGCCGGAACGCCATTACGACAAGACATTCGAGATGGAGATCGGCACCTTCGCCGGCAAGGCCCGCTTCGCCCAGCAAGTAAAACTCGCCGCGGCCAAAGCCACCGTCAAGGCCGCAATCGAATGGATGATCTGCGACGACACGAGCTGCATGCCCCCCGACGACACGGAACTGACGGTCGAGCTGACCGCACGTCCCGGCTCGGCAGCAGCTAACAGTACTGCAGCCGTCTCCCCGAATAACGACTCCTCCGCCAAAGACACCCCGGCGGAAGCCGCCGCGGATACGGCCTCCGGCACGGCCCCGACAGCTGCCGCGGAGATCGTCCCGGCGCAGAAGAACGCCGCAGGAGGCGGCACGCTGTGGGCGCTGATTATCGAAGCCATCCTCTGGGGCTTTGCAGCCCTGCTGACCCCCTGCGTGTTCCCGATGGTTCCGATGACCGTTTCGTTCTTCATGAAGGGCGAAGGAGGTCCCGCACGCGGCCGCTTCCGTGCCGCCATGTACGGATTCTTCATCGTCGCGCTCTACACGCTCCCCATCGCGGCCATCATCGTCATCACACGCATTCTGGGCGGCGACACCGTGACGGCCGACATCTTCAACTGGCTGGCGACGCACTGGCTCCCGAACATCCTCTTCTTCCTCGTATTCATGGTCTTCGCCGCTTCGTTCTTCGGGGCTTTCGAGATCACGATGCCCTCGTGGATGGTGAACAAGACCGACGCCAAAGCCGATTCTAAAGGCTTGGCCGGCATCTTCTTCATGGCCCTGACGCTCGTGCTGGTGTCGTTCTCCTGCACGGGACCGATCGTCGGTTCGGTGCTCATCAAATCGACTTCGGGCGAATTCTGGAGTCCGATCGTCACGATGCTCGCATTCTCGGTGGCATTCGCCCTGCCGTTTACGATCTTCGCCTTCTTCCCCTCGATGCTCAAGAAACTGCCCAAGAGCGGCGGCTGGCTCAACTCGGTGAAGGTCGTGCTGGGCTTCATCGAAGTCGCCCTCGGCATGAAGTTCCTTTCGGTCGCCGACCAGACCTACCACTGGGGACTGCTCGACCGCGAGATCTATCTGGCCGTATGGATCGTGACCTTCTCGCTGCTGGGACTCTATCTGCTCGGAAAAATCAAATTCGCGCACGACAGCGACATGCCCTACCTCGGCGTAGGACGGCTGGCGCTGGCGATCATCACCTTCTCGTTCGTCGTATACCTGATTCCCGGCATGTGGGGTGCGCCCCTCAAGGGACTTTCGGGCTACCTGCCGCCCCTGCATACGCAGGACTTCGTCATCGGACAGGTCGGCTCAGCCGCAGCGTCGGGCGAACCGGGCATGCTGCTGACCGCAGACGGCAAAAAACCCAAGCACAGCGACTTCCTGCACCTGCCGCACGGACTCGAAGGATTCTTCGACCTGCAGGAGGCCGAAGCATACGCCGCGAAAGTCGACAAGCCGCTGTTCATCGACTTCACGGGCCACGGCTGCGTAAACTGCCGCGAAATGGAAGCCCGCGTTTGGTCCGATCCGCAGGTGCTGGATATCCTGCGCCGGGATTACGTGATCGCGGCGCTCTACTCCGACGACAAGAAAGTCCTGCCCGAAAACGAATGGGTGACCGCCGATTCGGGCAAAGTGCTCAAAAGTCTCGGCAAGATCAACTCCTACTATGCGCTGAAAACCTACGGCGTCAACGCCCAGCCCTACTACGTACTGCAGGGCCGCGACGGGAAAACGCTCGTGCCGCCGCGCGGATACGACCTCAACGTCGAAAACTTCGTGCAGTTCCTGCGTAGCGGCGTCGAAGCCTACAAGAAGCAGCAATAACACGGACATACGCATAAAAGAGCCTGCTCCTCACAAGTAGCAGGCTCTTTGCATACACACCCGACGGCGTTACTTTTTCTCTTTCCCGCGGTCGGAGAAAGCCGCTTCCACTTCGGCTTCCTTCTCTTCACGCTCTCTGGCGGTCGGGGCCTTGCCCTCCTTCACCAGCTCATCGACCTTGCGTTCGAAATTCTGCTCGCAAGGCGTGCAGGTCGTTTTCGTATCCTCTTTCATAACTTTTGGAATTTGACGTTATACGCTACCCGGCAAATTACGCGCCGGAGTTTGCGACCCGACGGCGGTTCGTTCCGTTTTTTTGCATATCTTGTTGAAACCAAACGCAACTTCGACACAACGACATGAAAATTCACAAGACAGACATTCCGCCCCGGTCGCTGCTGACACCCTGTCTGCCGGGTGATTACCACGACTGCTTCACATACGGCATGACCTGCCGGCGCAAAATCTCGCCCGACGACCTGATGACGGCATTCTGGACGACGATGCCCGGATGGCTAAACACGCTGTTCAAACTGCGCAACGCGCTGGTCAGACCGTTCGGACTGCAAACCGACAACGGCGATGCGAAACAGCTGGAAAAGGCAATCCGCAGCGGCAGGGATTACCGCATGATGTCGGTCGTCGGCAAAACCGACAATGAAACGGTAATTTCACTCGACGACAAACACCTGAAAGCCTACCTCTCGGTTTACGCCGAAGCGCGCGAAATCCACCTGAGCACCTTGGTCCGATACCACAACCGGCTGGGATTCTTCTATTTCAACCTGATCCGCCCGTTCCACACGCTCGTCGTGAAAAGCATGTTCCGGAGGATTATCAAGGCGCACGGTTTGTAGATCGCCGTCAGCCTGCATTATTCGCCGTCGGTTTACAAAAAAACAGGGGGCGGATTTTTCAATCCGACCCCTTTGGTAGCGGGAGGAGGATTTGAAGTATCCTTTTCCCGCTTTTTTGTGGCCATGAATATCAATACTTTACATTTTGGTCGGGGGTCACTCGACAGTATTTTTGTCCCGAATCTGTCCCGGAACAAATTTAAATTAATCCGCAGGATAAGACCTATTTACAATATTGAATTCTTTTTCTACATCGATAGTTATCAAATTTTTCAGATATTCTTCCCACTCCCCCGTATCTATCTTATTTGCAATTTCGTTATTTGAAATTTCATCCAAAAATAAACGAGGATGTGTATCTACTCCCAGAGTAAGATACAAACGAGTAATTGTGAAATCAGACTCAGCATGAACAGAATATCCTTTATAAAAATTTGAATAAACTGTCAACATAAAATGTTGCTCATTCATTTTTATCGATTTAATATTTCAAGGTTATTTTCTCCAAACACAAGTTTTAAGACCTGATCCTTTTTATCTTTTTGCAAGCGAATTTGAAGGATTGCTTCGACAGGCTCTAAAGTATTTGAAGTAGATTCAACAAATATTTTAGGATATGTCAATATATCAATCACAGACATCCTCAAAACCTTTGCGATTTTCTCAAGTTCACTAACCCGAAGTTCTCGTTTTCCCTTTTCAATATTGCTTATCACAGCCACATCTACCCCAAGTTCATCTGCAATAGCAGACTGACTTATAGACTTTTGAAGTCTAATCTCTCGTATATTTTTGACCACATTCATATATCTGCAATTTACCATTTTTAACTTGCTGATCATGTGAGATAATCGTTACAAAATTGAAATTTTATCAATTTTATTTTGAGATTACCTCAAATTATACATATATTTGCAAATGTAAATTACAATGTCAATAACAAATGTAGAGAAATTTTCAACCATTTACACACAATCCTATGCAAAACAGCAAATCAACTGCAACCCCGGCGTACAGTATGCCGCAATGTGAAACCCGCTACCTGCGGGGGAAGGAAACCAAGATGGTTCAGAGCTACCCCAACAACGTGAGGCTGGTCGTGAACCTCGACACGGAGGAGAGCCGCCTGATGATCGGCAACCGCCTGTTGGGCATCTACAACGGGACAGACATCGAAAAGATGCGGCGTATAACATCGGCCGCCGAAAGTCTGTCCCTGACTATAGGGCATCGGAGTCCTGACCGTGTCCGCATCCTGTCGTGAGATAGCACCGGACGCAGAGGGCGGCCAACTTTTAATCTGGCGATTAGATTTTCGCCGCCCTCTTTTTCCACCGAATCAAAAATTTAAAAAATATATGGAACAAACCAAGACATTCATCGAGTTCTGGCGGGGGCTGGACATCCACAGTCGGGAAGAACTCCGGACAGTAGGCGCAAAGATGCTCTTTGTTGCGACCTCGACTTTCAACGCCTATGGGTGCGGCGCCCGGCAAATCCCGCTGTCCAAGCGCGAGGCGTTGGCAAAATTCATCGCCGAGAAGTACCAAATCAACGTAACATTCTAAACGAAAAAACCATGCAAACAATCATATTCATTATCCTCGCCTGTATAACGGGTCTTCTCGACTTCCTCATTCTGCTCTACATTGCAAAATCACTGTTGCAAGCCCGTGCAGATGACCGGCAAGGACTGATCCCCACCCTCATCTGTTTTATCCTGAACACAATCGTCGCCGTAGTGCTCATCCTCAAACTCTGGTAGCCATGTATTGCGATAAAGATAACCGGGAACACTACGCCATAATGGATCTCGACAAAGAGCTGTTAGAAACGATACGCCGCGCGCTCACAATGTACCGCTGCGGTCTGTATGAAGGCATACAAGAGGAAAAACGCCCGCGAATCAAAGAAGATTTCCAGCAACAGTACGATAGAGCCGGCATAATCGTCGAACACATCGAATCTTTATAACCAAATCGGGGGGGGGATTTCCCAAAGGGGGAAAGTCCCGCCAGAAACACCGCGCAAATGATACCAGAATACGTCATAGACCAAATACTATCCAAAGACATCGTCTCTATAATCGGGGGCGAAGGAGTAAGTCTGAAGAGGGCCGGCGTCAATTACGAATGCTGCTGTCCCTTTCACAAGGAAAAGACACCTTCGTTCAAAGTGTCCCCGGTAAAGGGAATCTTCACCTGCTTCGGATGCAGCGCGAAAGGTAATGCCATTTCTTTCGTGATGATGCTCTACAACATGACGTTCCCTGAAGCGGTGGAGTATTTGGCAAAAAAACTCAATATCGAATACAAGGCCGAGGAGCTGACTCCAGAGCAAAAAGAGGCCCGGTTCCGTCGCTCTCGCATTTTCGAAATCAATCAGGTCGCCCTCGAATACTTTCGGGAAAGTTACAAGCAATCACTCCCTGCCCAGAAATACGCAACAAAGGAGCGAGGGTTCAAAGAGGAGACAATCGACAATATGCTGATCGGCTTCGCCCCGTACAAAGGCGGATTCCGCGAATACGCCACCCAAAAAGGGTACAAGGATCAACTACTGCTCGATGCAGACCTCGTCCGCCGAAGCGAACGCGACGGCTCCCTGTACGATACTTTCCGCGGGCGGCTGATGTTCACCATACGCGACCGGACAGGAAACATCGTCGGCTTCTCCGGTCGTCTTATGGACAAGGAGAACCCCAAAAAGCTCCCGAAATACATCAACACGGGCGACACGGCAGTCTACAAAAAAGGAGAGCATCTGTTCGCATATTTCGAATCGGCACGTCAGGCTGCAGCCGTCCGCACAATGAATCTCGTCGAGGGGAATCCCGACGCTATCCGCATGCACCAGATCGGTGTAGACAACACAGTCGCCCCGCTCGGCACTGCCCTCACACCAAAGCAGATCGAACTCATAAAGAAGGTCGCCGACACCGTAATCATCATTGGAGACATGGATGATGCCGGGCAGAAGGCCGTTGTCAAAAACGCCGAAACCATGCTCCGCGCAGGGCTGGCCGTGCGGGTCATGGAAATCAAAGACAACTACAAAGACCCTGACGATTATTTCCGGCAATATTCAAAGGGGTACGAAGAATTGTTGAGCAATTCCACAACAGACTTTATCCCGTGGCTATGCGCCCACAAAATGGAGGGCAAGAACTCCCAGACCGAGCAGATCTCCGTCATATCCGAAGTTTGTCAGCTCTTGGCCCTATGCCGCGACGAAAGCACGGTCAACATGTATCTGGACATGTTCGCCCGCGAGTATAAGAACCGCAAGATATGGACGGCAGAGCTACAAAAAATCCAACTCGAACGAGAACGAGCGCAGCGAAAAAAGGAAGAAAGCTATTCCGAGGACATGATTTCGGAATACGGGTTCTATATCTCACACAATAGTTATTACGGTGCCGGACGAGGAAATGCCGATGTCCGCTGGTCGAACTTCATCCTCGAACCGATCGTCCATGTCAAAGACGACCAGAACGCCCGGCGTCTGTTCCGGATGCGGAACGACAAAGGAGAGGAAGCAGTCATCAAACTCGATCAGCGTTCGCTCGTATCGTTTGCCGACTTCCGCATCCGTACGGAATCGAAAGGCAACTACATCTGGGAAGCCGGACAGGGCGAACTGACCAAACTCAAAAAATACCTGTTCGACGGGACTCCCTCGGCCGACGAAATCAAACAGCTCGGCTGGCAGAAACGGCACCAAATATACGCATGGGGAAACGGCGCAATGGATGAAGGGCACTTCGTCAAAGCCAATGATTTCGGCTTGGTGAACGTCCGCGGGCAGCTTTTCTATTTGCCGGGATGTTCCAAAGATACGGCAGACGACCCGCAAAGCTACCAATTTCAGCGGCGCTTCGTCTATGCGATTACCAATGACATAACGCTCAACGACTACGCGACACGACTCATCGAGGTGTTCGGCGATAATGCGAAGGTCGGACTCTGCTTCCTGATCGCGTCGCTCTTCCGGGATCTCGTCGTGAATGTCACGACATCATTCCCGATTCTGAACCTCTTCGGCCCCAAAGGTTCGGGGAAATCCGAACTCGCCCATTCGCTGACATCGTTTTTTATCCCGTCCTATATAGCGCCGAACATCAACAATACGACGAAAGCGGCGCTTGCCGAGGCCGTGGCCGAGGTGTCTAATGCGATCGTCCACATCGACGAGTACAAAAACACGCTCGACATCGAGAAACGGGAATTCCTGAAGGGCTTATGGGACGGTGCCGGCCGCTCCCGCATGAACATGGACAACGATAAAAAGCGGGAAACTACGGCCGTGGATTGCGGCGTGATACTGAGCGGGCAAGAAATGCCGACAGCAGACATCGCTCTTTTTTCCCGACTGGTATTTCTCACCTTCTCCAAGACGACCTTTTCCGATGACGAGAAAAGGAGGTACAACGAACTCAAGCTGATCGAAAAGCGCGGCCTGACCCACCTAACCGGGGGGCTGCTCAAGCACCGCAATCAGTTCCGCAGCAATTACCGCCACATGTACGACGAAACCGCCGCCGACTTCTCCGTGGCATTCGTAGGCAAAATCATCGAGGATCGCACCTTCAGGAACTGGGTGTCGATCACCGCGGCTTTCCGCAGCATCGAGCATCTGCTTCACCTGCCCTTCACATACACCGAAATACTCCCAATGGTTACAAGAATGTGCGAAACGCAGAATCTCAAGACCAACGAAAACAACGAACTCGCCGGATTCTGGGAAACGGTCGATATCCTTGCATCATCCGGAAAAATATGGATCGGCGTGGACTACCACATCAAAGCGTCCACGAAAAAGGGAATTCCGATCAAAGAATCAAAAACGCCACTGGAGCTGCCGGAAGGGGCACGCTACCTATCCGTATCATTCCTCCGTATATCGCAGCTATACGCCAAGGAAAGCCGAGATTCCGAAAGCAAAAAGATACCCCGTGACTCGCTGAAATACTATCTGGAACATAGCCGGGAATTCCTCGGCACAAAAAAGGCCGAGCGTTTCAAAGTCATCCAGAACCCGACAGGATTCGTCCCGGCCGGAGACGCAGCCACAGGGCGAACAACAACGGCAATGCTCTTCGACTACAAAATGATCTGCGAGAATTACGGCATCGACCTCGACACCTCACGGAGTTACACAGAAAACCCGGACGAACCGGATGAACCGGAACCTTTCACCCCTACGCAACTATCATTTTAATCATCTAATATTCAATCCTATGCAAAACAACAAATCAAAACAGAATCAGGCAAAGAACGAAATCCTGACCGATTGGCAGCGAATCGAAATGGTCATCCAGCAATCAAAGCTGACGGTGAATGCATTTGCCCGACACATCGGCTTGCCCCGCGGTGAAAACCTTTACCAGATTAAAAAGGGAAACAATGGAATCTCGCTCGATGTAGCCAAACGCATCGTTTCCAAATTTCCGCAGGTGGACAAACTCTGGTTGCTAACGGGTGACGGACAGATGCTCCGCGATGATGCGCCTGCCGGGCCGTGGTCTCACACCGGAACCTCAAACAGCGAGGCTTTCCGTGCATGGGCTGCCGTTCATCTTTTACCGGTGTTCATCGAAAAAGGCTCTCCAGCTCCGGCGACCGCCGCGCTGGATCAAGTGGATGAACTACTGGAGCAACTTGCGAAGAAAGGAGGTAGACAATGAATTTTCAGACCTCGTGTATGATACTCGTTCGGGACGAGCAGCAGCAAATCGAACTTCAAAAATGGATGAACGGTATCGGCTGGAGAATCCGCGGAGGACGAGACAGCAAACATTGTTTCCTCGTGGCCGATACCGACGAGAACGCCGCCTTATGGATGGAACTGGATGAGAGTGCCAGAGAATGGTTCGGGCACGACTTCTACGACTGTGGCGAGAATATCGAAATGTTCAAGGCACTGGCGGCCATGAACAGTGACCACGACCGCGAGCAATGGTTCGTCGCTCACGCCGTCATCCGCTTCGAAAGGCTGAAAGATACCATACAAACCCAAACCGGGGAGCGGCTGATTATGGCCGGTGAATGGTTCAAGGTTCTGATACCGCGGGCCAGCGACATCCGGGCTAAATGGATGGCAGCAGTAGCACCGAAGCAACTGTCCCACAAAGCTACCAAAGACGAAATCATCGAACATTTTAACAGACAAAAGAAATGAAAAAAATACGCCTTACAATACGTACCGAGCAAGAGTTCGAAATCGAAATCGACGATACTACAATCAACGAAGAATTTATCAAAGCATGGTCAAAGCACATCTTCGATCTTCACACGGAACCTTCCGGAACCTACTATTCCACGAAAGTAGATGAAAAACATTGGCCTTATCTGAATTTAGCTGAGAATATCGCTTACAACATCTTCGTAAACGATGCTGATCATGTAGAAGCGTTAAAATTCCAGAACATTACACCATCAGAGTTTTTTACTCGCACACCCGACCCCACTATTCCGGTTCATTACACACGTCTGGGACACACGGAAACTGAATACGAATACGACCTCGAAGAATCAAAATTATGAAAAGCATCAGTTTTCTCGAAGAATTGCAGCGCCAAGTCGTTGCGCGGCACAAGACGGAAACACGTCGGCTGACAGACCCGCAGCCGGACGATTATTTGCTCAATCCTCGCGGCGATTTCATCCTTCCAGATGGCAGTCGCGCAGACCTTCTGGCCCGCCGTCGTCTCGTTCGTCCCCGATACAAAGTCGGCGAAGTTATCTACATCAAAGAACCGTATGTCGACGACATTGATCCCGACAGAGTATTCTACAAATATGACCCTGTAGATATTCAAGCCCTGATGAACCTCGGATATGGGGAATGTCTCGACAAACCCGGATTCTGGCGAAATAAGCAATCCATGTCGGCGCGGATGGCCCGCTACTTCCTTCGGATAACAGCCCGGCATGGCGAACGGTTACAGGATATTACGGATGAAGGTTGCAAAAAGGAAGGAATATTTTCCGACGCTCTGGAATGCAATTTTGGCCTTCCAAACATTCAATGTACTGCCCTCGAAACAGTTTTAGGTAAAAGCTGGCGCGATGCCTATGCTTCGCTTATCGATTTGACATACTGGGAGGGGACATGGAAGAAAAATCCCTATGTGTGGGTCTACGGTTTTGAATTTACGACAGAATTAACAGCCGCCGAACGTCGGCACTACAACCTTCCAAAACAATGAGCGGCAACAATAGCAAAAAGATAGCCTTCAACTACTTCGGTGGCAAGTTTTCTTTTATAGAATATCTCTACGAGAATTTTCCACCGAAGTTCACTCACCTCGTCGATCTCTTCGCGGGATCGATGGTCGTATCATTGAACTACCGAGGCAATGTCATTCGGACAGCCAACGAAATAAACGGCGAAATAACCAACTTCTTCGAGCAGCTCCGCGAACATGAAGATGAACTCATCCGGATGTTAGAACTGACTCCATGCTCTGAACTCGAATACCGGAAATGCTGGGGGGGGCTGAAGGAATCACAGACCTTGAACGCGCTCGACGGTTCTATGTCCGTGTGCGGCAGTCGTTCTTCGGACTGGGTGTGCAACGACAAAATAAAGGGTGGCACATGTCCAAACAACAAGTGAACGCACAGGGAGGAGAGACAGTCAGCCGATGGAAAAACGGAGTTGAGAAACTTCATGAAGTAGCGCAGGAAATCCGCCGCAACTTCCAGATCATCAACAGCGACTTCTCTGCCGCAATCGACAAGCTCGACTTTCCGGAGGCATTTTTTTATTGCGACCCACCATATCCTTTGGAAAGCCGCGGGAGTAAACATAAGGGTGGAGACTACCTGTTCGACTTTACGGATGCAGATCACGAACGGCTGGCTTGGAAACTTCATCAAATAAAAGGATTCGCAATGGTCAGTGGATATGATTGCCTGCTTATGGATTATCTCTATGATGATTGGCATAAAATCAAATTCCCGATGAAACGTAACAACATCCGCTCTAACATCGTCAATGGCAGCGGTACGCTCATGCAGGAGTGTATTTGGTGCAACTATGAAATACCGGTTCGAAATCAAAATTTATTTTTACATGAAACCGCTTACTCTATCTGACCTTCGCACTCGTCAGGCGTGGCCGCTCAATCAAAAGATCGACCACACATGCTACGCCATGGAAACGTTCGTTGCCTACTGCAAAGAGCACGACCGCACGCCCTACGTATCATTTTCCGGCGGACTAAACTCAACCGTCCTGCTCGACTTGGCTCGCCGGTTCGTCGATCCTAACATGAAGGGCGTGTTCTGCTCAACAGGTAACGAATACCCGGAAATCGTCCGGTTCGTGCGGCATACGGATAACATCGAGATCATCCACCCGGCCATGCCCCCACGCGAGGTCATGGCCCGATATGGGTTTCCTCTTGTAAGCAAAGAGCAGGCGCAAGCTGTCCGAAATATTCGGACGACCAACAGCGACAAATTACGGACATATAGGCTCTACGGCGACGGAGTACGCCGGGCCGGCGTACTCTCAGAAAAATGGCGCTACCTGATAAGTGAGCCTTATATGACCTCGGAAAAGTGTTGCGAAATACTGAAAAAGCGGCCTTTCCGCAAATTCAACGCCCAAACACAGAGCCTTGGGATGGTCGGCACGATGGCCGACGAAAGCAAACTGCGGCAAACCATGTATGTCCGTCGCGGCGGGTGCAACGTCTTTTCGGATAATCCCCGCAAGGTTCACAGCGCCCCGCTGTCGATCTGGACTGCCGCGGACTGCCGGGACTACATTCACAGATTCGACATACCCTATTGCCCGATTTACGACATACCGGGCATTACCCGAACCGGCTGCGTATTCTGCGGGTTCGGCGCACACCTCGGAGGGGGGGGGAGGCGCTTTCACATACTGTACACTCTACATCCGAAACTCTACCAAATGGCAATGAACTACACCAACAACGGCTACACGCTACGCTATGCCCTTCGGCGGATGGGCGTGCAGCTACCAGACGAACATCCCGAACTATTCTAAAATGGCAATCAAAGTTATATACATCGACCTTTTCTGCGGTGCGGGCGGCACCTCGACCGGGGTACACTTTGCGCGGCATGCCGGAGATCCTTGCGCCAAGGTGATCGCCTGCGTCAACCACGATGCGAATGCTATCGCTTCGCACGCTGCCAACCACCCCGACGCGCTACACTACACGGAGGACATCCGTACGCTGGAGTTGGGGCCGCTCGCGGCCCATGCGGCCCGGATGCGCCGCCAGTATCCGGATGCCTTCGTCGTCCTCTGGGCCTCGCTGGAGTGTACGAACTTCTCGCGGGCCAAAGGCGGCCTTCCGCGCGACGCCGACAGCCGCACGCTGGCCGAACACCTGTTCCGCTACATCGAGGCGCTGAACCCCGATTACATCCAGATCGAGAACGTGGAGGAGTTTATGTCGTGGGGCGATCTGGACGAGAGGGGCAAGCCCGTCAGCAGGGATGCCGGGCGACTGTACCGGAAATGGATCGACAACGTGCGGGGCTACGGGTACGACTTCGGCCACCGCATCCTGAACGCCGCCGACTTCGGGGCGTACACTTCCCGCCGGCGGTTCTTCGGGATCTTCGCCCGCCGCGGCCTTCCGATCGTCTTTCCGAAACCGACTCACACCAAGAACCCGGCACAGGGCGACCTGTTCGGCCAGCAGCTTCGCAAGTGGCGGCCAGTGCGGGAAGTCCTCGACCTTGAGGACGAGGGCGAGTCGATCTTCGACCGGAAGCGGTCGCTCGTGGAGGCATCGCTTGCCCGCATCCACGCGGGGCTGGTGAAGTTCGTCGCCGGCGGGCGCGAAGCGTTCCTCGTCAAATACAACTCGATGAACCAGTCCGGGAAGTATGTCGCACCCGGCATCGACGAACCGTGCCCGACCGTGGCGACGCAGAACCGTCTCGGCGTAGCCAAGGTGTACTACCTCTGCAAGCACTTCGGCGGATCTCCGGAGGGGAAATGCACAGCCGTCGATGCGCCCGCGGGCGCGATCACCTGCCGCGATCACCACGCCTTCGTCTCGGCCTACTACGGCAACGGGTTCAACTCGTCGATCGAGCGGCCGTCACCGACGGTTACGACAAAGGATCGCTTTCAGTTGGTGCGTCCGTTCTTCGCCAACTACTATTCCGGCGGCGGCCAGACGTCAGGAACGGACGGCCCGGCTCCGGCCGTCATGACGAACCCGAAGCAGCGGCTCGTCACGCCGTGGATCATGAACACCAACTTCAGCAACGTCGGCAGTTCGCTCGATGCTCCGGCCCAGACCGTGACTGCCAACCGCAAATGGCAATACCTGATGAACCCGCAGTTCGCCTCGGCGGGTACCGCTACCGATCGGCCGTGTTTCACGCTGATCGCCCGCATGGACAAGCGGCCTCCGCGGCTGGTGACGGCCGAAGCGGACGGCGAGGAGCTGCCCTCGTTCATCAGGCTGGAGGACGAAACGTTGGTTTACGAGATTTACCCGGAAGATACGCCGATGCTGGTGCAGATAAAGGAGTTCATGGCGCTGTACGGACTGGTGGACATCCGGATGCGGATGCTTCGTATCCCGGAACTGAAGCGGATCATGGGCTTCCCGGAGAACTACGTACTGATCGGCACGCAGGAAGAGCAGAAAAAATTTATCGGCAACGCCGTCGAAGTGAACATGGCACGGGTTCTCTGCGAGGCGCTGGTGGCGAAACTTTACGAGTTGAACATCGTGCCGCAGCGGTTTGCGGCGTAATATACACAACAAACGAAATAAAACAACAAAAATTATGAAAAGCGAAAAAGCAAAGTCATTCATTGACAATGATGCAATACAGATGAATAACGGAGATCGCATGATCGATGCTTCCACGGCCTATACTGCCGTCGAACTTGCCGAGCAGGAGGCCGAGGAGCGGATGCGGGCGAAAGCAATCGGTGCATTCGACGATATGTGGTTCGAAAACGGCGAGGACGGAGAGTTCGAACCGGATTACGAGTACCACCGAAGGAATTTTATCCGGAAACTGAACAAGGAAGATGAAGTGCAGGAAGCATAGCCGATGCCGAAAGGTACCCGGAAATGGCAGCGTACTGGAGATAGTTCGGTGCCCTTGGTGTGGTTGGGAAGTGAGTACGTCTAACATTGGGAAGTGGTGCGCCAAATGTTATTGCAAATTCGAAGTAGGGAGTGATGGTTACATTCACTTCTCGCAGGACTTCCCAAAGACCACGGCCGAAGCATGGGCTATTGCTTTCGCCAAAAGTGGCGGAGTAGGTTTTGGTAATATATAATTGATTAACTAACAGTGAATGAAACAGATTGAGGAAAGAGGCGGAGATTTCGCTGCTAATTATGAAATACTTGACGATAACGGTCGCCGAAAAAACGAGTGTGAGATTGCCCGCGAAAGCTACATTTCTGGGGCCAAATGCGAACACGAACTACTGACGCGCTGGCACGACCCGAAAGAACCACCCGAACCGGGACGGGTTGTGCTTGTAAAGCGGAATCCAAGCTCTATCATACCGTATGATTTGGGGCATATTGATAACGATGGGAACTGGGTGGATTCGTGGTGTGGTTCTCCGATAGATGATAAGATCATCGGCTGGCGGAAGATTCACGAATAAGGACTAAGCGAAGAATTTATGAAAAGTGAAAAAAGAAAGGAGTGTGCCAATGAAAATGTAAAACCAGTGGGGCGACGACAGGCATCTTATAAAATGGGAAAATTGGTATAAGAAGAACATTCGGAAATTAGGGGTTCGAGTCCCCGGTCGCCCACAAATAACCGCCTCAAGGCATAAAATTATTTGATCATGAAAGAAATGCTCACAAACTACATCAGTCGATATTCGGCATTTGGATTGAAGATGGAAGTGCAGAAAAGAGACAAAACCGGCTTCTCAATCATCGGCCAGCAGTTACCGATCCTTCGGCCGGGTGATGATGTTCGTAACGAGATCACCCATGGGGGACATCGACTCGTTCCATTGGTTGGGTGTGCGGCGATCGTATTCAAGTGTTCTCCGGATCAGGTCGCCTTCGATAAGGAAATCGGTGTCGCCTATCGGCTCGGCCCGTTGCACATTCCAGCGATCAAGTTGATGTATCTGCCGGAAACCGGGGATTTTTCCGCATGCTATTTGAACGGCGAACACTACCCTATCTATTCATATCACCGACTTTATGACTACCTCGACTCGCTTCTGATCGATTACCGGGGATTAATCGGCGAGGGGCTTGCCGTCAGCAATCATGCCGTAAAATGCGATCCGTATGAATGACCTATATGACATATCGGGTTCCCTTTCAAGAGCAGGCCATGCATTTGCGGCCTGCTCCTCGTCTATGACAGCCGCGGCCCAAGCTGCCGCTGCGTCATGTATTGAAATCAACAGGATCATCGAAACCGTCGAGCATTACCGCCGGAGTCCGGCGTTTCGCAAGTTGGCAGGTATTCGCCGCAAGTACCGCCACGGATTGAAAAAATGCCAACTACATGAACTACACGAACTACAACGCTAATAATCAACGAAATAAATATAACTACTTTAACAACAAAAAAACTACATAAAACTACATTTTATTCACTTTCAAACTCTAAAAACTACAATCACTATGAAAAGCTACTTTTGTAGTTTTGTAAACATCTGATTTTCAACATGTAGTTTATTGTAGTTCGTGTAGTTGCCCAAAATAGGTATCCTTTTTATGAAAACATACTATGACCTTTCCGACGAAGAGTTCTTGAGGTACCTTCGTTTATTGGTAGCGCAGCTCTCACGCCTGCCACCTTACCGCTGGCAGCAGATTGCGGCTATCGCAGGCAATCCCGAAGAGTTCATTGAAATCGTGCAGTCCATGTGTAACGACGGGCTGTTCGACTGGATAGACGATTTCGGAAACCGTTGCTGCTTTATCGACATAAAAGACGATTCTCTGATCAGGCTCGATCCTATGTATGTACGAACCTTAAAAACCGGAATTGACAAACGAATATGGAAATGAGACTCACCTTCGATGTAGATGACCGAATACACATGGATTATCTCGCCTATCTCTTCGAGCGGGACACCTCCGGCGCTTATATCGTGACAGCCCGAAATTGCTTCGGGAAACTGATCATCGGGCACACTCAAGCTGCAAGCCTCCCGCCCAAAGAAGCCTGCGGAAAATTTGCAGTGACTTTTATACTGCCTATCAACGAGGCCACCCAGAACTTTCAAAATAAGTTCATCTACCTTTCGGCCCAAGCGACCAAGCAGCTCAATATCTCCCTGCGCGCCTACTTTGAACTCGACTTTTGGGAGTTCGTGCAGCGCCGTAAAGCCCTCCGCCAACGCAAAGAGGAGATTATCGAAGCGTTCATCCTCTCCCGTAAATTGTTCTCGGCTGAATACTTTGAATCCCTCCACAAGCGGGCCTATCGTCGGGAACTGAAGGAGCTGGAAGCCTTGAAGCGGAAACTGACCCGCCGTGCATACTACATCGAATCGCTCGTCGATGAGCCGAAAAAAGTTTAACCGAAAATCGTAATTATTTCTACAAATTCACTGATAATATGCTTAAAATTATCACCTCTATCGCCTTAAAACCGGCGGCATGCCCTGCCGCCGAGTTTCGGCGGGTTCCCTTGATCAGTCCGTTCGGCAATCTCAAAACGGCAACGACCCGTGAAGATGCAGGAGAACTCCTGACGATTACTCTGACAGCAACACTCCGTTCTGACGATGCTTTCCTGCATGAGCCTGCAATCGTCCGCGTCAAATGGCGCGGCGGCTCCCTTGTTTTCGGCAGCAAGGACATCCCGGCCCTGCTAACACTGACCGAGGAAGAAACCCTCGTTGCCACCTGCAAATACCAGACATCAATCGAAGCGGTAAAGGGGTAATGCCGTCCTTTTTATGCGGCCTGCGACCAAGTAGATTTGCATAAAAAAGAAATGAAACGCCTGATCACCCCGGAGAACAACGTCAAGCTGGCCCTCGAACTGCGCCGCGGTCGTTGGCTCGTTCACGATATTTCCACTCTCATACCAACGGCCATTTCGCTGCTTCAGCAGCAGGACATTCTACTCCAAGCTGCCGAGCGAGAATTCGACATCATGCTTTACGATGTAGATGCCCGCGCCGTTTCCGCGAATGCCGCCAGAAGCGGCGACCCCTGCGTTGCTGTGATCCCAATATCCGGCACGATTACCAAATACGACTCCTGCGGAACGATCGGAACTGCCACATATGCACAGGCCCTTCTCGCTGCTGCGGCTGACACAAACGTCGTTGCCTGCGTTCTCGACATTGACTCCGGCGGCGGGAATTCGACGGCTGTTCCCTTGATGTTGGATGCGATCCGCAAATTCAAAGCCACAGGGAAGCCTCTGCTCGCACATGCCGATTTTTGCGCGTCAGCAGCTTATTGGATCGCCGCACAATGCGACGCAGTCTATTGCGACAACGCCATCACATCGGAAGTAGGGTCAATCGGCGCATATACATATTTCATCGATGACCGAGAGGCATTGGAGAAGTCCGGACAAAAGGTTCACGAGATATACGCGGAAGAGTCATCCGACAAAAACCTCGCATACCGCCAAGCACTCACCGGAGAGTACACGCTGATCCGCATGCGCCTGTCTCATTTGGTCGCCGCGTTCCATGCCGACGTCAAAGCGGGCCGGCAAGCCCTCCGGGCCGACGCGCCGGGAGTACTGACCGGCGCGACTTTCTTCGCAGACAAGGCTATCGAAAACGGCCTTGCCGACGGCATCGCCACTTTACAGGAATGCGTCGATCACGCCTTTATCCGCGCAAGTATTCACTCATAATTATATCGAACATGAAATTGAACTGGAACTTTATTTCGAAAATCTTCGCCCGAACTGTCGGGGTGGAAAATCTTTCGCGTGATGCAGAAGGGCATGAGGTACTCTCTGCTGATCAGCGTAAGATTCTCGAACAGAAATTTGGCCCGGAAGCCTTGCAGCACTACGACGCATACGCCGCCAGCGATGCAAATGACGACGCACAGCAAGAACAGCTTTTGCTGAACTTCCTCGATGCCATCGGTCGCTCCGGCGGCGACGACAAAGACAAGTTACGGCAGGAACTGGCAAAAGCAGAAGAAAAAATCGCGTCGATGTCTGCCCAGATGACGATCTTACAGCAGGAGAAGGAGAAACTCGCCAAAGCCCGCGAAGATAAGCCTGCCGCAACAGAAGTATTCGGGAGAAGCGAAGGCCGTACCTTCACGATCGACGCGAAGGCATCCCACAATCGCCTCGCACTCGAAGCTCTGGCCACGGGCCAGCTTCCGACTTTCTCCGCAGCCACGATTGACGTGGATGATTTGAAAAAGGAGCTGGGCACCTATTCGTCGCAGGGGAACAGTCTGGAACTCATGCAGGACATCTACCGGGGGTTCACCTCGGCGAAGTTCATGACGCCGAAGCGTGCGATCGAAACCTACAAAGCCGTCCGCTCGGACTATACGTCCGTCGTACAGGAGTTCTCGGCCAAGTGGACTCCGTCTGGCGATGCACGGTTCACTGCCATCAAAATCCAGAATTACCGGCACAAGATCAACTTTGCGATCGTCCCGGCCGACGTCGCCAACTCGTGGCTGCTGTCGCTCTACAACGAGCGTCTGTCCCCCGATCAGATGCCGATCACACGCTACATCGTGCAGAAGATTCTGCTGCCGTCGATCCTTCAGGACATCGAGATGAAGATGATCGGCAAAGGCAAGTACAAGGCCAAGGAGAACCCGACCGATGCCGGCAAGCCGGAAGAGTCGATGAACGGCATCGAAACGCTGCTCGTCGAAGCGGCCAAGTCGGGCGATAAGGGTATCAATTTCTACCCGAACGCAAAGGATCTGCGCACAGCAACAGATGCCGAAGTCGTCGAGTACATCGATGACTTCGCCCACAAGATTCTGGCGAAGTATCAGTCCCTGAAGATGAATATCTTCCTGTCTGCCGATCTCTACGTGAAATACAAACGAGGTTACAAAGACAAGTGGGGAGCCGGCAGCGGCACGGAGAATCCCGATTTTGGCAAAGACCGTGTCGATTTCACGAACTTCTCGCTTCAGGTACTCGACTGCCTGTACGGCTCGCCGATCATCTTCTGCACGCCGAAGTCGAACTTCATCATGCTGCAGAACCTGAACCAGCCGCAGGTGATCACCGACATCCAGAAGGTCGATTACGAAGTCCGCTACTACGGCGAATTTTGGCTCGGTGTCGGCTTCGCGTTCGGCGAAATGCTCTTCGCTTCCGTTCCGGCCGACTACGACCCGCAGGCCGCAATCTCGGATGACGGCTCGACCGACTTCTGGAAAAAGACCAACGCTGCCGCTGAAGTGGAAGACACCCACGAGGGCGCATAGTATCAAACCTTAACACCGATTATCATGTATAACCCTGTATCAATTCTGAAAACGGACGAGGGCGCAGGCTGCCCTCGTCCCAAAAACCCGACAATAATCCTCGTCCCTGTCGAATTCGTCGCTGCGGAACCGACGCGGGAAATCGGAGACATCGTCATGAAAAGCGATCTGGAACTGATCGCAGAAAAGAAAGCAATCGGCATCTACGCTACGCCGAGTACGATCGAATGTACCGAAGAGTCTGAAGGAGATCCCGACGCCCGCGGCGTCAAAGTCGGCATCGCCTTCGAGCATCCGGGCGATTCGGCCGAGATTGCCGGTTTCACTGAGTACGCACGCAACCGTGGGTTCATCGCATTGAACCGTGATTGCGCCAACGGCAATACGGCGGAATATCGCGGTTCGAAGTGCAATCCGCTCTTCCTGACGACGGAGTACACCAACAACAAGGATGCCCGCAAGCGGAAGCTCACGTTCAAGCAGGAGCAGCGAGACCTGATCGGGGCAAGCATCTACAAAGGCAAGATGCCGGAACTCGCCGACGAGGCTACATCGGCACCGACAGAGGAAGAGGGGGCATAGTATGGGAAATAATAACACCGCAAGACAGACCGGGGCCAAAGGCGCTCCGGCTGTTTCGGCCACACCTACGGCCGAAGTTGAAAAACGAGCCGCAGATGCGGGAGTCGTAAGCCCCGATAGGAACACTCCAGAAGAAACCCCCATTCCGGAACCGGCACCTCTTTCGCCCCTTCCGGAAAAGGATGCCGCCCCCGCACCGGCCTCTTCGGATGCTGAAGGAGTACCGGCTGACGATTCCGTTATCGTTATCGCGGCCTACCCCGGCACGAAAGACCTGTTGCAGGCTCTGTGGCAGAAGGCGGCTCCCGGACACTGTACGCTTGTATTCGTTGATGATGCCCCCTTCGCAAAGCAATTCCCCGCTCTGATTGCGGATGCCTCTATCCCCGACGAATTCGTGTTTGTCCCGGCCAACTGCGCTCCGGTCGCTCCGGTGGATTTTGCAGATCTGGCACAACTCAAGGTATACGTTCGCAAAGACGGTTCCCGACACTACGCAGAACGTCTGCCGATGCTCCTGAACAAAGTGGCTCTGGTCGAACTTTGCGGAACGATGCAAGAGGATGCCGACAACGAAACCCTCGTCGCGGATTATGCAAAAGAGTATCGCCGCGGTGTCCGTGCTACGGAAGTTTCGCACGATTTCGGCAACTTCGTTACACTCGTCCTGCGGAGCAATCCCTGCGAGAACGTCGTGATCGCCGGACTCTGTCAGCGTAAGTTCATTGCAGCATCTGCCGAAGGCTGGAATGCGGTATCCCCCTTGCTCACCAAAATCCGGTCGTAATGCGAGATGCCGTTCAAAAGTGGTTAGAGTCCGGAGCCGAAGTCCAAGCAGGGCTTCGGCTCCTCTCTCTTTACGCCAAGAACGAGCATCTCGCCCAGCTCGTAACAGCGCGTCCCGATCGGTACAAATCGTTGCTTATCGACACGCTGTGCAAGACAGCGGGGACTTCTCCGCTCACGACGCCCCCGCCCAGCTCCCGTCCGGCCTTCCGGGAGCAATGGGCGTTTCTCTCTGAACCGGATTGTCCGCCCGAATTGAAAATTCTGGCAGCCGACAAAATTACAGCCTATCGAGATTACGTAGATGCGCACCGGCGGCTATTCGATTGTACCACACTGGACGAATGTTTTGCGACGGCCGAAAATCTTATAAAATCTTTTTCCGAAAATCGAAAAATTCTCTACGAATTCACATACTACGCCGAGCATCATGCGCTGCTCGGCCGGCACTCGATCTTCAGGGAGATGCAGGAACTGGCGACCCTGCGTAAAATGGGGCCTGTTGCCCTTGTCGCCAGACAGAAGAATCTCAAAGGAAGCATCTGGCGGATCAAACACGAGATAACCCGCGGCAGCAAGCCCCATCTGGATATCGAGCGAAGAAACCGTCTGAAGGCGAAAGAACGCGAGCTTGCAGCCGTCAATAAAATGATCGAAGAATATGAACGAACTATCCGACCATAAGAGCATCGGTGAAAACCTCGCGCCTGAAGAGGAGCAGAGGTTGGTCGATCTCGGTGCGCTCGGCTGGCCGCCGGAAGATATCGCCCGCAGCATCAACGCGAACGTCGAGCAGTTTACGCAGGAGTACAACGACCCGAACAGCCGCGTTGCCGTGCTGATAGCCCGTGGTCTCTTGCAGAAACGCGCACTACTCGAAATAAGGCTCATGGATGAGGCTCTCGGCGGAAACATTCCGGCGACGACACAACTCTACAAAGTACAACGAGACCGTTCGTTTGAAATGACGAAGCTGGATGTGTTCGGAGGATTCACCGACGAGCAATCCTACCAGCGCATCATGGACTACATCGACAAAGGTTGCGAAGACGATCTCTCGGCAAAGGAACAGTTATATATCGACTTGTTGAATCTCGTATTCTCCCTCTCCAAACAACATGACCGCCGAAATGTCATCAAGTTCCTGACAAAGCCGCCCTTCAAACTCTCCTATGCACGTGCCGTCGATATTTATGACGAAGCCGTGAATCTCTTCTACTCGAACCGGCGCGTAACGAAAGAGGCGCTTCGGCAAAAATACGCCGACGACCTCGAAGCATGGTCGAGCATCGTCGCCCAAAGAGCGACCTGTGCCGCCGACTATGCCGTGGCGGCAGACATGCGGGCAAAGGCCGCAAAAATCCTCCGTCTCGATCAACCCGACCCGGAACAACTCCCATCCTCACAATATATCAAACCGATTCGTCTTCTATCCCTCGACTCTTCGGATGTCAGCCTCCCGCCGGCAAACAGAGACGCGCTATCGCGCCAGATCGATTCCGTACTGGCACCGGATGCCGTAAAAAAACGTCTGCGCATGGAAGCGGGGATCGAAGATGTGGATTTTATCGAAATTATCAATGTCGCACAGGAAGAGAATTAACGCCGGGGACAGCCCCTGCATCGACGTACAATATCAGAACCTGTACGCCCAAGTAGCATCGTTGCTGATGCCGCGAAAGCTCCGCGCTGTCTTGGGCCGCGGCTCGGCCAAGACGACGGACTTTCAAGCCGAACGACTCGCGGAGATTATCTTCGACATGCCGGGTGCCCCTTTGGTATGGGTGGCCGATACCTTCTCGAACCTCACCTCTAATATCCTGCCCGGTGTGCTTGAGGGCCTCGAACGCAAAGGACTGCATGAAGGCGTCCACTACGTAATCGAAAAGGAACCGCCGACATACACGGAAAAAGAGAAAGAACACCTGCCCACATGGCTCAAACCGCATTTCTGGAAGCCATTCAACCGTCTCGTATCCTACAAGCGTACAATCATTTTTCATACCGGTACAAATATCCGATTCGGCTCCCTCGATCGACCTTCGACACTGGCCGGCAGCTCGTATGTCTATGTGTTTGGAGACGAGGTAAAGTATTTCAAAGAAGAGAAGATCGCCAACCTGATGAAAGCCGTCCGCGGGTACAGCGTGCAATATGGAAACTCTCCGTTTTACCGTGGCTACTCCTTCACCACGGATATGCCCGATGTATCCCACATCGGGGAATATGACTGGATACTGAAAGGAGCCTCGGCAATGAATACCGAGCGGCTGACACTGGTCATGCAGGCTGGGTTGGTATACAATCAAGCCCTTCATGAATATGTCGCCGCAAAATTGGAATGGCAACGAACCCGGACACCGGAAGCCGAACGTGAGTACAAAAACAAACTACGCACGGCACGTCTTTGGCGGAGCCGCTGGGTAGAGCTGCGCCGACTTCCGGAAACCGCGACCTTCTTTATGCTTGCATCGAGCTATATCAACGTCGATATCCTGACTGCCGAGTGGTTCGACGATGCCTTCGCCGAGCAGTTCAGCGACTATAAGGCCGCGATTCTTTCGATGAAACCGACTCTGGAGGGCGGAGAGCGATTTTATGCCAACCTCGGAGAACGGCACTTTTACTACGATGGAATCGATGAAGAAGCATACGAGCGATTCGGACTGCTGGAGCAAGAGGACAGCCGAGTCTTGCGATATTGCAATCCACAGCGGACGCTATCGCTCGGCGTGGACTTCGGTAATATGTGTTCGATGTGTGTCGCCCAAGAAGAACCGAGGATACTGCGCGTATTGAAGTTTATTTATACCCTTTCCCCAGAGTCGATTCGACAATTGGCAGACAAATTCGTCACCTATTTCGCGCACCACAGGAACAAATACGTGATGCTGTATTACGATCGCGCAGGCAACAACTACCGGAAAATGGGTGCCGACACCGCGTCGCAGCTCAAACACGCGATCGAATTCGACAGCAACGAGCATCCTACGGGTTGGAGTGTACAGTTGATGTCCATAGGCCAAGGGAATATCGGGCAGGGCGACGAGTACATCTTCATGCAGGAATTGCTGGCCGGACACAATAAATATCTGCCGCAGGTGCTCATCGATGCTTACCAGTGCAAACCGCTCAAGGCTTCGCTCGAAAATGCTCGGACACGGGTCTCGAAAGGTAAAATCTGTAAAGATAAACGGTCGGAGCATCTCCCGGTCGCCGAGCTGCCGATGCGGTCTACCAACCCGTCTGACTCTTTCAAGTACCTGATGATGACGCCGCCGTTGATCCAAATCGTCAAAGGATCACCGAGGAGCGATATTATCTACGAACCGACTTTCGGATAAAAAAAGCGGAGACGTCTCCGCCTCCGCCGGAATAGAGAAATTCTCATTTCTCAATCCTATGCAATGGCAAAGGTAGCCATTATATTCAAACCTGCAAACTGTTTCGGGGGTACAAATAAAGCCCCCGGCCGCAAGTAGTCATCTCACCTACATACTTACGCAAGCATGCGCCACAAACGCACGACCGAGGGCTGGATAGTCTTCTGTCGCGTTTATGACGCATTTGCTTTCAGTATGCAGGTGAGACGACAAAGGTAATAAAAAACAGAGTGCAATGAAACTTTATGAGGTTATATCGTTCAACCGCGAACTCCTGCGACGCCTATCGTCCGTCGGTATCCGACTGGACGATTGCAAATACATTGATCTTTATGAAGACTATCGTAAGCTCCGCGAGGGGGGGGGTAAAATGACCTACATAGCGGCCGTTCTGGCTGAAAAATACGGAGTGTGCGAACGGCAAGTATACCTGATCATCGCCCGGTTTGAAAAGGACTGTACGGATATTTCAGTGTGATCCCAGCATTTTCGGCTGCGGGATGAATTCTGCATGCGATCTTCGCGGCTTGAAAATTCACTCAGCTATGAAAAACTACACATCGGCCCCTCTGCCGTTCATGGGCCAAAAGAAACGCTTTATCCGCGAATTCCGCAAGGCACTCCGGGAGTTCGATCACGCTACGGTATTCGTGGATCTCTTCGGCGGCAGCGGCCTACTCTCGCATGTCACCAAACGGGAGCGACCTGATGCCCGCGTTATCTACAACGACTTCGACGACTACCATGTACGTCTGGAGAACATCAAACGCACAAACGCACTACTCCATGATATCCGTTCGATCGTAGGTGATTACCCTACGGCCAAGAGACTGACGCCTCAAATGCGAACAACGATACTCGACACAGTACGGTCGGCCGAAAAGACCGGCTATGTCGATTATATAACACTTTCGTCTTCGCTGCTGTTCTCATCCAAATACGTGACAGACTATACGGAACTTCAAAATGCTGGGTTATATAATAACCTGCGGGCATCAGACTACACCTGTGAAGGATATCTCGACGGGATCGAGGTTGTTCACGCCGATTATCGGGAATTGTTCAATCAATACAAGGATATCCCCGGTGTCGTATTCCTTGTCGATCCACCCTACCTATCGACCGAGGTAGGGGTATATAAATGCCGGTGGCGGCTATCCGACTATCTCGACGTGCTGACCCTGCTTTCGAGTACATCCTACTTCTATTTCACCTCCAACAAATCCTCGATCATTGAACTATGCGAGTGGATCTCCGAGGCAAAGGTCAATGCGAATCCATTCCTTAACGCAGTGCGGAAAGAAATGGGAGCGCAGTTGAATTACAATTCCAGATACACGGACATTATGATTTATCGACGCTGACAGTTCTACAACACACATCAGGCCGGCCCTACGAAAGAGGGTCGGCCTTTCTCTTATCGGCCGTACATGGTTTGCGATCGGCTGTACCCCAGCCACACCTCCCAGCCCAGCCGCAAGCAACCATTCCCCGCCCCGAACCCCACCCCGGCAGGCCTTTTGTCATATATCGCCTTTTCGAGGGTCATGCAATCGCAACTCGTCGAGAGGGCGGGACGGCCTTAAATTTCTCTCAACAAAAATCGTTTTTCATCCGACCGGACAAACTATGCTCTATATCAACCGAATATCATAAAAACACCCCGAAAAGAGAGGCAAAAATCGGGCATTTTCAATCTACAATCAGCCGTTTCGACTTTCATTCCGAACTTTCTGCAATCAATATCATTCCAGCCCGGCACTCCGGGCCTTTGTCCTTTGCTTCGCAGGTCTACAATCTATTTTTGTGCTATGGATTTATGGGATGCAATAAAAGAGATGCGCCGCTTATCCGCCGAGGGGATTCCGTTCGGCTTTACGTTCATGTCCTACGACGCTACGGCTCGCGCAAGCAAAGGAGTGATCGAAGTTCGGCATGCCCGTCTGCTGAAACGTGAAAAACAGGAGAACCATCGAGATGCCGAATTCGTCGAGGCATATCTTGACCTAGACACCTGCCAAGCTCGGCGCTTTTATCAGCCATTGCTGATGAGTTTTAACGGTCAAAAAGTAGTTTTGCAATGAATAAAACAGGAAAAGCCACCCAGATTTCGGATTTTTCATATGCCCTGCCGGTCGATGACTGTGTCTATACGATCTCAACGGCTCAAGCGAACAACCTCGACACTCTGCTATGGCAAGCAGAACGGGAGAATTGGGAATATATGCCGCAGTATGTCGGTGGACAAAAGATCGTACCCTACGGAAACAACAACCGCCTGCCAGTGCAAATCCGTGACCTTATGGACGAAAACAATCTCGCCCCCGGTATTCTTGCACGTCAGAAGGGATTGCTGTACGGCGAAGGCCCCTTTCTGCGCAGCCTGCGTTTCGAGAATGGCGAGATAACGAAGGAGTTCAAGGATGATAGGGAGATAATGGCATGGTTGAAAGATTGGGACTACCTGAAGTACATCGACGCGGCGATGACCGACTACTTGTATCTCAAAGGATTTTTTGACATCAAGCTGCTCGAACGCCGCGGACGGATCTCCGGCCAAAGGCCGCGAATCGCAGCTCTGGAGTTTGTGTCTGCGAAAAATGCCCGCCTCGAATGGGCCGACACCCGTCGTCTTGAGGACGTAAGGCACATTTTCGTCGGGAACTTCGAGAACGATTGCATCGACACCGGCATCCAAACCTACCCGGTATTCGACAGCAGCAACCCGGCCAGATACCCCGCTTCGGCAGCTTACAACTCGTCTTACTCGTTCGCACGAGATTTCTATTCGATTCCGGAATATTGGGGAACTCTGCGCTGGATCATGCGAGGCTCCGAAGTTCCGGCCATATTCAAATACGTTACCGACAACGGGTTCAACGCCGCGTATCATGTTCATTCTCCAGACGGATATTGGGAGAAGAAGCGCACGTACATCCGCAAGAACAATCCGGCATGGAGTGATAAACAGGTAGAAGAGGAGATAGGCAAACTCACGGCAACCATGCTTACCAAGCTGACCGAAGTGTTATCCGGGGCCAAGAATGCCGGAAAATTCTTCCACACAGTGGATGTTTTCGACCCGCTCTCGCAACAAACCAACATCTGGAAGGTAGAGGCGATAGACCAGAAAATTAAAGACTTCATCGAATCGCAACTCAAAGTCATGGAGGCGGCCAGCTCGGCAATCACATCCGGCCTCGGTCTGCATGCATCTCTGTCGAACATCATGGTTGCCGGGAAGCTCGCATCCGGTTCCGAAATGCTTTACGCCTACAAACTCTTCATGATGTCGAACACCGCCAAACCCACATACGACATTTTGGAACCCATCAACCAAGCCATCCGCTTTAATTTCCCCGACACTGATTTACAACTCGACTTCTATCACAGCAAACCTTTGACCGAAAGCGAGACATCCCCCAATGACCGCATAAAAAACTGACGCCATGATTTTCAATAAAACGAAAAAAGGCTCCGCAGAGCTATACAATCTCACCGGCACATGGTACAAGGCGAATGACTTCACCGGGATCAGCGAGGATATCGTGCTGGCCCAAAACGAAGTTGTCAAACTGATCGGGAAAGCTACATTCGACCGGGCACACTCCCGGTATATGACGGACGAATATGATCCGGAAGTGTCATCCGATGATCCGGAAGACATGCTCGTACGGCGGGTTCAGTTGCCGGTGGCGTATAAAGCCATGCATCACTTCTACCAGCGAAACCTCGTGAGCCATGAGGACAGCGGCAGAAAGGTAAAAATCAGCGAAAACGAAAAACTGCCGTGGGCATGGCAGATCGAGAAGGACGATGCGGTTCTGCGCGATACATTCTTCCGAACGCTCGACGAATTGTATCTCTTCCTTGAGCAAACGGACATCAAAGAGTGGAAGGACTCGCCGCTGCGCACCCAGCAACAACAGTCGATTCTCCGTACCCTCGACCAATTCGAAAGCATCTACCCGCTCGACGGCTCGTTCTACACCTTCTATACACTTATACCCTTCATCCTCGAAGTGCAGCAGCGCTTTGTGAGGCCGATTGCCGGAGATCGTTATATGTCGCTCCTGTCAAACATAGATTCAGACATGGCTCTTGCAGCGCGGCGTTTTGTAGCTCTGAAGGCGATGGTGATAGCCGTCCAGAGACTTTCGGTGTCCGTATTCCCGATTGGGATCTCGCAGCGGTTTGCAGATTCATTTCAGGGTAAAGGAGCCGGAAAGACCCCCTCCACCGATGCGTTGAAATTCTACCTTTCAGCCCTCGATCATCAGGCGGCAACCGCCCTCGAAGAGTTTCACGAGGCTTTATCGGCTACTGCGGAAAAATACTCTCTTCTACCGGACAACGATCCCCGAAACAAATTCTTTTCTGTTCAATAATGAATACGATCGAAATACCCGCTATCGGCGTATGCAGGGAAATCCCCTCGAAATGGAGCGAGATGACACCGGAACAAGCCCGCGTTACGATGCGCCTGCTTTGGGATATGGAATCCGGCCTCATATCTCCGCTTGAGTTTCATGTGCGCGTCCTCTATCTTCTCCTCGGTATCAAACGGACATGGCGTTCGGTAATGTGGGAAAAACTCAATCGAGCCGTTGCCGAACAGAAGAATGCCAACATTTTTCTGCTTTGCGAAAACCTCCTCGGCTGGCTGTTTACCGACACCGAGGACGGTCTGCTCCCGACATTCGACACCATACATAATCCGCTGCCCGAAATCCATATCGGCAGCCATCGTTTGCGTGGGCCGGCCGACGCTCTGCAAGACCTGATTCTCGTGGAATTTCGGAATGCCCTGATCGCCCGCGACGAATTCTTGAACACCCGGCAACCCGCGGCCCTCGACCGGATGATCGCTTTCCTGTATCGACAGCCTTCGAAGCAAGCCAACCGGGCCGGCCGGTGTATCGTCCCCATCCGTCACGAGACCTTTGAGCGGGACGTATGCCATGCCCGCCGGATAGCTCCGTGGCAGAAACAGACGATTCTCATGTGGTTCTCCGCCTGCGTCAAATTTCTCCAGACCGGGACGATAGTTGTGGCTGGGGAACAGATCGACATGCGCACGATCTTCAGCAGCGAGGAAACTGCCCACGATACCGGCCCGAAGTTCACATTGACAGATGTAGCCTACGAACTGGCACGGGATCGGGCACTCGGCACGCTGAACGACATCGACGAAGAGGGCCTATATACTATATTCCAGATTCTACACCACAACGTAAAGCAAGCAAAACGCAATGCAAAAACTCATTAACCTACTACGATATCTGGTCAATATGCGTGTAACGGAGAACGAGGTAATCCCCGTTGTCGATGACACGCACGGAACCGAGCGGCTCAAGAGCGCCGACGGCCGTCAGGTCGTGATTGCCTATCCATCACTACGGCAAACAGGAGAAACATCGAACTCCTATCAGGATCAACTCCCGGCCGCCATCTTCGTCCTCGAAAAGGCAATGGCCGGACAGCGTACCGATAAAGATGAACTCGAACAATATCTGTCGATGCTCGCTACGGTCGATATGATTTTGAAAACGTTACGGGCGGACACGCTGGGATATAACGCCTGTCCCCGTTTGGCCGGCATGACAATCAAGGTTGCAAATACGGTTCCGGTATACAAAGTATTCGGGAGCTGGGTCGGCTGGATGATCGAGATCGAATTCTGAACTCCGGCAAAATAATTGTAGGAATAAAAATATTCCTTTTTTATTCGAAAGAGAATGATTTTATTCCTATATTCGTAGCAGAAACAAAACGTCTGCACGATGCCTCGGGAATAAAAACACGCTCTCATGGGCATAGAAGAGAACAAAGAGGTGATTATCGAGCGGCGGAAGGAGATCGGGGCCGCGCGGCACGACCTCGGACATGAACTGACACAAATCTCGATCTGATATGTTCGGAGCAATAGGCATAGGTTTACTTTTCGCATGGCTGCTGGCCGGCTATCTTTCATCTTCCCCGAAGGTGAAAAAGTAAAATGATCCCGGAAGAGCACATCCCCGCGAACAATCCCGACCTCTATGCACCCGCCTCGATTTTTTCGGGGCGGTTTCTATTTTTTCCGGTAATAGATTTGCGGGTAATAAATTTATTACCTATATTTGCATAACGAAAAAAATGAAAAAATGCCTACTATCTTTATCCTGTTCGGATTCCGGTTCCTCTTTTACGCTAATGACCACGAGCCGATACATGTCCATGTCGTAAAAGGCAATATCAGAGCAAAATTCCTGCTCAATCCAGTAGAGATGGTCGAAAACCACGGACTAAAACCGTCCGAAATAAAGATGGCAGAATCGGTAATCGAAGAAAACAAAGAGGTGATTGCCGAACACTGGAACAAATTTTTCAACAAAAGCAGGTAGCAGCTATGGTGCAAATCGAAAAAATATGGCTTACCGATACTGCGGTATGGATACGAACTGCCGACGGGCGGGAATCTCACGAGAATTTCGACGAGTATCCCCGGCTGAAATATGCAACACCCGCACAACGGAAAAATTATGAAACCGACGCTTTCGGCATCCACTGGCCGGAGATCGACGAGGATTTGAGCTTCGACGGATTTTTCCGGGCGCGAAACGAGCCTGCCTTATATAGGCTGTTCATGGCGCATCCCGAGTTGAATGCGTCGGCTGTAGCGCGTCGGTTGGGGATCGCTCAAAGTCTCCTTGCACAATATATCAGCGGATCAAAAAAGCCATCCCCGGAAAGAGAAAGGATGATTCTGACCGAAATTCATAAAATTGGAGAAGAACTCGCAACTGCCTCCCTGTAACGGTCAAAACATCATGTGGTACTATTCCGCCCCGATTTTTTCGGGGCGTTTTTTTGCATCTTCCGAAAAGTTCACTACATTTGTGATGTCTAACATTTTTCTCACAAAGGCGGATGATGTCCGTCGAACGTGCGGGCATTTTTTATGCTTGTACAGTTATAGTGGTTTCGTACCCCCGTGCCGGATGGTTAATGCCCCGGCAAGCCTTTGTGAGGTGTTAGACAGCGGGAAAGGCGAACCACTTTTTGTTTAACGGTTTAATGTCTAAACCTCACTATGAAAAACAACCAAAACCCGATGGGGCATGTCCCTATCAATCCCGCGCTAATTCAGGCGCACAGTTGCGTGTACCGCGCAATGGCAGATGTGAATCTCGCCCTCAAAATCCTCTCAAAGTACGCCGAACGAGGTTCCGATCCCGGAACATACGCTCCCGGACGACACTCCCGTATCGAGGGTGAGTTACGGGCTATGCTGTTCGACATCCAGCACATGATCGGACGGGCTGCGCTCCGTGCCGCCGAAAAACAGTTCTGCAATAAAGGAAACAAGGCGCACCATGAATAAGACCCTCACCGGAGAACCGGCCGCCCGGCTGACGGCCAACTCCCAGCTCTTGCAAGCCTACCGGTGCGTGCGCGAAGCCGCCCAACACCTCGACAACTACATCAGCGGCGAAGCTCCGAGTCCCGAATCGGGCAAGACCGTTTGGCGTATATTTCACGAACTGGACGGTGTGCTTCCGGCTTTCTGGTCAAACCTCGCCGAACTGATCGTCGCGGATATCAACTGCAAACTAACCGGGGAGGACGAACGATGAATAGCCGATCCGATACCGTATCGATGTCACGAGGCGAGTTCGACCACATCGGCCGATTACTCGCGACCATCAAGTCGCAAAGCGAAATGATTGCCCGGCTGACCGCAGAACGGGCCGAACTGCAGAGAAGACGGATGCAGGCCGACCGACGGCGGCAGGAAGTCTTCCGCCTCCCGACCGGGAAATAGCCGATTTTCCCTGTCCTTTGTAGCCGCCTTCGGGCGGCTACTTTTGTTGCAAACTGCAACAAATGACTGTCAAAGGAGAGTACATACGGCGCACTTTGCTCGACGAGTCGAACCGCTGGCTGAAGAACCAGAATACAGTGCTGGCAACGAAGCTCCGTACCCGCACCGGCCGACTGGTCAATGAGCGTTCTATGTCTGTTTCCGAACAGGGCGAGATGTCGGCGACAATGACCTACCAGCACACGATTGAAGAACGGTTCCTCGACATGCGGGTTCTGCGCTATGGTTCCAAGCTCGTCCGGCGTGCCCGCAAGATTCACACCCGTTTCGCTTACGGACACTACGAGTCGATTGCTTCCCGGTTGATGTACGGCCTGACCGACGATGTTGTTGCAGAAATCAAGCAACAACTGACGGATTAGGAATATGGGAAAAGCAATTCGGGATGAAGATTTAAGACTCAACATCATTGTAAATGGTGACGAATCCCAAAAACGGATCGGAGATTTAAGCCGACAAACAAGAGATCTCGCGAACGCAAATTTCGAGCTTCGGCAAGAACAGCGTCGACTTAAAGCCGAAGGGAAAGAGAATACCGAATTATATCGGCAAAATGCAGCTGAAATCAAGAAAAATGCTGCGATCATCAAGTCCAACAAAGAGCAAATGCAGCAGCTTCGCTCCGAGATGAAGCTGGACACTCTGACCATCTCTGATCTGACACAAGAACAAAGGCGTCTACGCGCTGTTTTCAACAATGCGATTCCGGGCACAACAGAATGGGAAAAATATCGGGCTGAATTAAAGCAGGTCGATGCCCGCATCAAGACGCTCAAAGGATCAGCACGCGACACGGGGAACGTCGTGCAACGGATGGCCGGCGGGTTCAGCAAGTTCTTCGGCGCGATCACGGCCGGATTCGCCTCAATGTCGTTTGCAGTCATGGGCACCAAGAAAGCCCGTGCCGCCTTTCTGGAGTACGACGAAGCCCTGACCGATGCCCAGAAGACAACCGGAACGACAAAAACCGAGATACTCGAAATATCGGAAGAGCTGAAGAAGATAGACACCCGCACCACCCACAACTCACTGCTTGACATTGTGCGAGTCGCAGGTAAACTCGGTATCGAAGGTAAACAAAACCTGCTCGAATTTGCCCGTGCAGGCGATAAAATCGGAGTTTCGCTGGCCCGCGACCTCGGCGGAAATGTCGAAGCGGCCATCCAACAGATCGGAAAACTCGTCGATATTTTCCACCTCCGAGAACAATACGGCATCGAGCAGAGTATGCTCAAGGTCGGCTCGGCAATCAACGAAATCGGCATGGCCTCCACGGCGGCCGAGGGCTTTGTCGTTGACTTCGCAAAAAGGGCGGCCGGTACGGCGCCGAATGTAAATATCTCGATTCAGTCCGTCCTCGGCCTCGCCGGCACACTCGACAAATTGGGGCAGCAGGCAGAAACGGCAGGCACTTCCTACGGGCAGGTAATTACCGCCATGTACAAGCGGACAGAGGTCTTTGCAAAAATTGCCAAAATGAGCCTCAGCGAATTCCAAAAGCTCATGGGCGAAGATATGAACGAGGCATTTATCCGCGTTTTGGAAGGTATGGGTAAGTCCGGCCAAGGTATGCAGTCGATCGTGAACGCCCTGAACTCAATGAAACTCGACGGGCAACGTAGCGTGCAGGTCTTGGGCGTTCTGGCGGCCAATACCGACGAGCTGCGTCGGCAGCAGGAAATCGCCAATCGTGCATTCGAAACCGGCACATCTGTCATCGAAGAGTTCAACACCAAAAACGAAAGTGCCACGGCCCAATACGAAAAACAGAAGAAGGCACTCCATGAACAGGCCGTAATCCTCGGCGAAACACTGAATCCGGCATTCACCTCGACAACCTCGATCACCGTAACCTTTCTGAAGGCGCTGACGGGTCTTGTGAAATTCTTATACCAGACAAAAGGAGCGATTATCCCAATCGTTGCGGCCGTCGCAGCCTACAAAACCATAATGTTTGCTGCACACAAGGCGATGGTGATTTACCGAGCAGCTCATATTGCGTATATCGCCATTACGAAGCAGGCAACGCTGGTAACACAGGTATTCAACAGCGTCGTCAAGGCCGGGCCGTGGGGTTGGATTGCGACAGCAATTTCAGTCGCCATCGGTGCGGTAACTCTGTTCAGCGACAAGATTTTCAAAACCCACGAGCAGGTCAGGAACATGGCCGCCGAAGCCGCGGTCGAAATCGACAACGAGAAACGGAAGCTCAACGAATTGCAGGACGCAGCGACCCGCGCAGCCTCCGGGAGCCGCGAACGGGCCGAAGCGATCATGATCATCAACGAGAGGTACGGCAAGTACCTTCCGAAGCTGCTCACCGAGAAAAGTACCAACGAGGATATCGCCATCGCGCTTCAGTCGGTAAACACCGAATTGGAAAAGAACATCAAGCTCAAATTCCGGCAGCAGGAAGCGGAACGCATCGCCGGAGATGAGATGACAGCCATGAAAAAGGCGATCGCCGAAATCACGACCAAGTATAAAGAATGGGGCGACGAATCGTCGCTCACCGCCGATAAGCAGAGATTGATCGCCGCCGCAGTTGTCGATTTCACGGGTAAGATAAAAGCGGCCGGAGACGATTCTGCAAAACAACGTCAGGCAGTTTACGACCTTAACAAGGAACTGCAGAATCTGGGAATGAACTTCACCGGTTCGAGGTGGAATCCTCACGGCCGGTATACTGCAATACGAAAAATCACCACAGAATTAAGCAATACCGTGAGCGAAGGGCAGCAGGCCCTCTCGATGCTGGACACCATTTACGGCAAGGTCGAAACACCTCTCAAGACAGAGGATTCCACGACCACGAACACAACGCCCACCGACCCGGACGATCCGGGCAAGTGGTCGCTCGAAAAAGACAAAGAGTTCCTGACCGCGAAACTGAAACTCAAGGAGAAATATCAGAACGGGGAAATCGTATCCGCGTCCCAATTCAACGAAGAGCTGCTGAAACTGGAAATTGCGGCATTGGAAAAACGCCTTGCGAAAAATATCGATGAAGGGGCTACGCGGCTCAAAATCCAGAACCAACTCGCAGACAAACGACTTGAGCAGAAGAAGGCGGCCGCAGCCAAAGAAGAGGAGATAAACAAACTTCTCCAGCAATCGGAAACCGATCGGATCAAGCGGGAGAACGCCGACTACGAACTGAAGAAAAAGAGGTACGCAGGCAACGCCGCGGCATTGGAAGCTCTGGAGAAAGCCCACCAGCGCAACATCACCAAAATTCGGCTCGACGAGATCGACGATCGACTAAAGCGGGAAGAGGAGACCTATGAGCTGCAAAAGAAACAGCTCAAGAACCGTCACAAGCAGGAACTCCTCGACTTCCACGGCTCGGCCGCTGAACGCAAACAGCTACGGAAAGCCCAAGCGGAAGAAGAGTCCCGATTGGAACTCGAACACCTGACTCAACTCTCTGCGCAACTTAAAACGCTTATCGAGTCCGGAATGTTCGACGGCATCCAACTCGACACACAACTTCTCTCGGCTCAAGAGAAGCAGAATCTCGTCAATCGTTTCGAAGATGTCAGGACAGCGATCATCGGCGTATTGGAAGTTCTCGGCGACGGGCAGCAGAAAACATTCTCTTTTGCCGGCAACGACCCAACGTTCATGGGCCTACCACAATCGGACTGGATGCAATTTTTTGACGTGCTGAAGAACGGGGCTGCTTCTACCGAAGAAGCGTTGCAAGCAGTACATGCCGCCATGACAGCGATTGGCGCAGCTACGGAAACGGCGCTGCAGGTATATACTACCTACGACAATATGATGACCAAAAAGGAAAACGCAGAATTAAAGAAATATCAGAAAAATCAGGATAAGAAGAAAAAAGCCAACGAGAAGCGTGTCAAAGCAGGACTGATGACCGAAGAGCAAGCACAAGCAGAGGAGGAGCGAATGGCCGCAGATCTCGAAGCCAAACAAGAAGAGATGCAAATCAAACAGGCGAAGCGCCAGAAGGCCATGAACATCACCTCCGCCATCATCAATACGGCAACTGGTGTCACGAAAACACTGGCTGAATGGGGATGGCCTCTGGGTGCGATCTTTGCCGCTATCGTCGGTGCTATGGGAGCCGCACAAATCGCTATGATTGCATCAACCCCAATAACGACTGGCGCCGAAGAGGGTGGTCAGGTCATCGAGCGGATGCAGGACGGCAAAAAATTCAACGCCCGTTATTCTCCGGATAAACGAGGCTTCATCTCATCGCCGACGGTGCTGGTATCGGAAAACGGGAAGGAGTATGTCGTTCCAGCGGCCGCAATGGATAACCCCTCGTTGATTCCCGTACTGAACACGATCGAAGCGGCCCGCCGACAGGGGACACTCGGCAGCTTCGATTTCAATGCCGTATACCGGCAAAATACACCGGTACCCGGATTCGTATCCGGTGGCCCAACAGGAGATATCCCGTCATTCGACACAACAGACACGGGGCTTTCCTCTTTGGACGCAGGCACGGCCGGCAAATTCATCGCGGCCGTCGATCGTCTATGCGACGTGCTGAAGAATCCGATTCTTGCCTACGTGACAATGCTGGGCGAGAACGGAATCGTTGCGAAAATGAAAGAGTACAACCGCACGCGGGAACGTGGGCAAATTGGAGGCAAAAAACGATGATACAATTCCGATCCGAGGGCATAATCCTCGATGTACAGCCTGATCAGGATGTGACATTTACACTGGACAATCCAATCTTTGAAGATGACAGGGTGCCAGTGGCCGTTTCCACGAATGTTGAATTCAAACTGTCGCCTAAAAACTGCAAATTTTTCGGATTCACACCCGGCATCCGGCGGCGGCCGTCACGCAAGACTGCCGCCTGCGAGGCGTTATTCAATGGCATAGTCGCATTTCAGGGTGAACTGAAATATGACGACTACTCCGATAAGTCCTTACAATACTCATTCGTCGGGGCTGAATTCGACCACATCGTCACAGGAAAGCTGACCGACATCCCATTCTCCGGATTTGAGGACATCAAATTCTCGACGATGGTAGAAAACGCCCGTAAAGGACTATATGACGAGTTCGGCCTGCCCCAGATTATGCGCAAGGCAATGAGCGCCTCGATCGAGTATGTGACGTCGGGGCCGACGAAAGCAGAATGCTCAACGGTCGATAAATATGCGAACTGGCTTTACACCACCCGGCCTTATGTTGTCCCAGCGATCAAAGTACGTTATATCCTCGATAAAATCCTTCCGGAGTTAGAGCTGGGGGAACCGGAACTCGAAAAACTCCTCAATATGTTAGCGATCCTCGGACTTTACAAAAGTTCCGAATACGACAACCGATACGGGGTAAAAGATACATCGCCCGGTGCCCGGCCGGGGTTATATCCTACCCAATGTACGCTCGATCTTGCCGACTCGATGCCGGACATGGACTTGAGCGATTTTCTTATCAGTCTACTCAAAATACCTTGCTGCACGTTGTTTTTTTCCGGGAAAAAGTATTTCCTGATGAGTAACAAGTCGATTCTCGCAAGCAATAAATTTGTAGACTGGACGGCCAAAGTCAGCGACAATTATTCGCTCCCCGCCTATGAAAAGAAAGGCTATACCCTCGCATTCCGTAACGAGGATGACAACTACACCAAGTCCTACGAAGAGGATTTGGGCCAAGAGCCAACTGATGAGATTATCGAAAGCTATTCTCTGCAGGACATCATCAACAAATACAGGGTGTCTCCCGACTATAAAAATATCAGACTGGCCCAAACCGGGGATATCTATTCAGGTAAGAAAATCGACGCTCTGCTCTATTATTCAGGACGCGGTGCCGCATGGAACAAATATACGACACCAATAGCCACTCTGGATATCGTACATCAAGCCGGGTTTACGAAAATGGAACCGGCTGCCGACTCGGAAGATCAGAACTACGACTGTTCGATCGACTTCACATGTCCGAAATGCGTTCCTTTGGCCGTATACCCGTCAAAGCAAATACATGCTGACGGATCGATCGAAGAAGCAATTGGACTGAACGCCATAACTCCTATTGTAGATTTTCCCACCGCAGGCGGCAATCGCCCGTCAGAAGTGTATATCGGCTTGCTGATCAAAAATAATTTTTCGGATAAAGGATATTATTTCGAGGGCGGTATTCCCGATCTTTCTGCTGGCAGCGAAGACCGAAGCGAGTACTCCCTTGCAATTGGAGGGGAAAATGGTTTGTACAACAGATTCCATAAACCCTACGCGGAGTGGCTGGCACGGGACAAAGAAATGCTTAAAGTCGATCTCAACCTGACCGCATCAGATATTGCAAACCTACGCCTCTGGGTCAAAGTGTTGGTCTTCAACGTGCGTTATTTGATAAAAACCCTTGAAATAACCGGTAATACCACTCACGATATCCTTCACTCGAATGCGGAGTTGGTCGAAGTGTAATGTCCTTTCAGTCCGCGCGTCATGTAGATATTTTTGTCCGAGAATAGAAGCCGAGCCAATGGTAGATACCTTCGAAATAATCGAGAAGCCCGAAATTTGTCAGTTTTCTGAGAATTTGGGGAAAATGATCATCAGGAACAAAAATTCAAGCCTGACTTGTGTTTACATGACAGTAAGACTTGATGATGCAACTATATGTGACAAACTGACGCTTTATTACGATGCAGAGAGTTTGATAACGATCAACCTGCGGGACATCGTCCATACCCTGCTGGAATGTGAATTTCCACGACAAACCGGCGTTACCGACTTTACATATTTGTATATAACGCTGACCGACACGGCGACAACCAAAACATATCGTTTTCAGGTCATTGCCGGCGGGGTTGCAGCTCCTCGCAAAGTAGGGCTGGATTGGTGGGCCAGAAACTTTCTGACTTGGCAAGGGCAAATCGTCACCATGCCGGCATGGCAACCGCAATGGTTATCGGTGGTAAAACTCAATCGAGATCCACAATTTCTGCGAATCAAGTCGCGCCTATATACAGCCGAAGGAATCGAGCGCACACAGGACATTTTCACAGCATCCGAAGAAGGCATCGTCCGGATCAACGTTTCGTTCGAGCTACTCTGGCGTAATATCTGCGTTTCGGAAGAACTGACACCGATTGCATACGACATCTACGGATTGGGAGCGAACTCCGTCTCTGAACCCGATACGGCAGGTGCAAAGAACTACCCTTTCGCCCAGCGATATATTTTGCGGTCGGGCAACTTTCGAGACCGCTGTTTCTTATTCCAAAACTCGCTCGGCGGATTCGACACGATAATCGCATCCGGACTTTCGACATTACTTCCAGAAGGCGAGGTCGACACGTTCATCAATCAAGGCCGCGAAGCGGAATTAAGCAACGATTACACATCAATCTGGCAGCAAAACACAGGTTACATCAGTTCGAGCAGCATAGCCCGGCAATGGCAGGAGTTTCTGCACTCCAGCAATCGCTACCTATACGCAGACGGGGAGTGGAAACAAATAATCGTCACGGAGTACGAAGTCAAACACAAAGAGGCCGCCCTAAACAGCTACACCTTCAAATACCATTTGTCAGAAAAAGATGAAGCCAATTATTATGACCGGGCAGAACTTCCGGAACCTGAACTCCCGACCGATTTCTGGCAAATTCCATCAATACGGCGGGAATAAAGTTGTCCTTTCCGCAGCGACAGCAATCAAATATTTTTGCATAAAACAAGAACCATGACATCGTATAGACGCTGGAACATACTTACCGACCTTACCTACATAGAAACATTCTATGAACGGCAAAGTGACGGTACTCTTGTAAAAGCGGCAATTCCGGACGCGGGAATCGATTTCACCATCGACTATTTTACAGATGGAGCAACCCACTTCAAAGCGTCCCGCATTGACGGAGTTTACAAAGACTGCCGTCAGGTTGATGAATACTCGCTCGAAGTATTCATCCCGTTATCGCGCAGGCGCATGTGCAAAGGAGAGCTTCGCCGGGAACTCACCTTGACAATCCCCGATGATAATTTTTTAAATCAGATAAAAAGCATATGCTTCCCCGCCAAAACAGGGCTATTCCTTTGGTTTGGCCCATCAGACAATTTTAAGCAGACAGCCTACGGAGAGGCGATAATTGCCACGATAATCAATGCCTCATACGATATTATCGACCTCACGAGTTCTGCATATCCTGCCACCTGCCTCAAGATTATGGAAAAGCTCGAAAAAGGCATTACGGCGAATATCTACATAAAAGAAAGGGCGGAACTCCCCCAACAATCTATTATTCAAGTTCAAAAAGCAGACGGGGGCTATCAATTATTTACAGGAATATTCGAAACATCGGAGGAAGACGGAACAATCAAAATTTACCAAATCTACTATCTGGTAAATAGAACCGACGGCGTTGTAACAAGGAAACGATACGATAGATTCCCCGCAGTGGCATCCGCGGGCGACTACATCAAAAAAACCGACCGCCTGATCCTCGGCGGATACAGCCCGGCCGACCTGAAGAGCAACAGTTAAATACACAATATCATGGCAGAAAATCAAACTTTAGCGGTATTGCAGGAAATCCTGCTCAAATCCCGCATCAAATTCGTAACGGGCACCGAAGCCGAATGGACGGCAGCGAATCCCGTCCTGCTCGACGGCGAGTACGGACTTATCCGGGGTAGTTCGCCACTGAAATACAAGGTCGGCGACGGCACGAAGACATGGTCGGCGCTCGGCTGGGGCAATGTCACCTCTCTTGCCCAGCTCACGGCCGACGCAACGCATCGGCTCGTGACCGATGCCGAAAAAACAGGGTGGAATGAGAAAGCGGACGTGTTTACATTCAACTACGAAGGCTACCTGAACCCGCCGACCGGAGGACTCAACCCGCAGGGACAAGTCGCAAAAAACATCGTCGCGGCGATCAATGCGAATAAAAAATGCGTTGTGGTCGCACAAAATGTCGCCGTGCAGGAGATCGAAGATTCTATAAGCGGTTTCGTTTCCATCACCGAGGTTTCCGCTTCGGCCGTCACCGGATTGATCGATACTATCCGCATGGCCTCGGACGACAGCGGTCGCACGGTATTCCTCGCTACTGCTTCCATCACGTTCAAGTCCGACGGCACCGTGACGACGGCGGCAGTCCCTTACACCGGGCGTATCGTCATGGAAGATGCCCTGCCCGAATACAGCACGGAGAAAGCTCCGACGGTTAGCGGGTTCGCCGCGACCTACTACCTCACGCGGAACGGCAGCCGTATCGGCGTGCCGATCAACATCCCGCTCGATCAGGTGCTGCGCGGATCATCCATCAAGACCGTGGTGACGGCCAATTCGCCTTACTCCGGGGCCAAGGTCGGCGACAAGTACATCGAGTTCCTCTTCCAGAACAACAACACCCCGCAGTACCTGCCCGTGCAGGATCTCGTCGATGTCTACACGGGCGACGACCAGTATATCCAAGTGACGGAGTCGAACGTAATCAAGCTCAACTACTCCGTGCTGTCGTTGAAACTGGCGGCCGACTTGAAGAAGTCATACGACAACTTTTACGACCCGAAGGGTGCCGGAGAGGCAGCGGCAAAAGCGGCCATCGACGAGTTCAAGGCGAGTACGTTCGTCATTCAGTGTACCATCCCCGGAATGAACTGACGCTATGGCAGCTACTGAAAAGATAACCGGGCGGGTTCAATTCCCGATGTTTACGGCGGCCGCACTGGCCGCCGCAAATCCGGTGCTTCTCAAAGGCGAAGTCGTGTACGAATCCGACACACGCAGGCGGAAAATCGGCGACGGTGTTACCGCATGGAAGTCTCTCCCCTACGAGTCGGATGGTGAAATGGCAGGCAGTATTCACGCTTCACAGATCACTACGGACGCAACGCACCGTTTCGTGACCGACAGCGAGAAAAAGACGTGGGGCGATAAGGCCGCCAAAGACCTGTCGAACGTAACGCTGACAAAAGCGCTCTCATCCAACGGTTACTACAAAGCACCGGACGGGCTGATGTTTCAATGGGGGATATCCCCCGGCGGGGCGTATCAGTACTATTTCAGTCCTGCATTCATCGCAAAGCCGTTCGGATGCTTTCTGACGGCTTATTACGGCAACGGCAACGTTATCACAGCCGCGTCGTATGTGGAACTGACCGCCCAATATTTACGCTACCAATCGCGCTGGGCGAACCTCACCGACAAGAACGGAGGTCTCGCATCCTCTACCGAAACCGTCCATTGGCTGGTGATCGGACGCTGGAAATAAAATACAGGAAGCTATGAAATACTGGAAGCAAGGATTTTACGAAACCCCCATCGAGGGAGCCATAGAGATCACCAACGAGAGGTTCGAGGAACTGATCGACGGGCAGAATGCTGGTAAGATGATAACCGAGGACGAGCAAGGCCGCCCCGTTCTGACAGAATGTGTCGAAACATCCCCGGTTATGACCTATGAGGAACGAGTGCAGACGCTGATCCGCGAGCAGTACTCGATCGCCGATGAACTGGCGATTCTCCGCCAGCGCGACACCAAGCCGGACGAGTTCGCAGCATACTTCGAATACGCGGAGCAATGCAAGACGCAGGCAGAAAAGCAGATGCAATTATGATTGGAAGAATACAACACCCGAAATATACGGCAGCGGCGCTCAAAGCGGCCAATCCCTTACTACTCGATGGCGAGGTCGTCTACGAATCAGACACGGGTCGTCATAAGATCGGGGACGGAGTGAATAAGTGGACGGAATTACCCTATCCCATGAATGCCGAAGCCGTCCCGGCGGTTACGTGGAAAGTACAGGGCGGAATGCTCTGCGTAAAGCCTGCCACGGACTTGAAAAATCCGATTCTGAAGCAATGTTTCGTGGGCATCCTGCACTACAAAAACGCGAAGAAGCGATACCGCCGGAATCCTCAAACCGGGCAGACACAAAACCGTCCTCTGAATGCGGGGTTCAAGCTCGTACAGGACTCCTTCTCGCGGGATGAGGTAAACTGGACGTCAGTACGGATCAATCCCGTACCGTTCGACGCAACGAAGGTAAACGCCGCGGGCTGGATGCCGATAATTTCCGTTGCAGACCTCTTGGAAAGGTGGGTCGTGCGCATTGCCGACCCCGTTTTCGTGGGGGGGGGGAAAATTCGAGCTGCATCGCGGCACCAATATAGGCGACCGCGGCGGAAAGCTGGAGCCTTCCGGAAAGCGCAGAATGCAGGTTTCATTTTACGGTGGAGTTGTATTGTTTACGGGTAATCCTCAATACCGAACCGAGGGGGCACGCGCCTATTTCAGAGTAATAGCCCGAAACTACGATGAAACAGCAACGATAGTACATGTATAACTTTTTTGACGGGGTGTGACCGATAACAAATATTCCTTTGCGGGAGATGGTTGTATTATGACTCATTCACTGGGGATTTACTTAACCTTACTCGTCACTTTTTTTGAAATTTCTGAACTATGATAGACCATATTTTCGCGGCGATACGTCCGCAGCTCATCATTCTCACGATTGTTTACCTGCTCGTACTGTTCGTGATTTTCCTCGACCTATGGGCAGGCATCCGGAAAGCCCGCAAACGCGGGGAGCTGCGCTCATCGCTCGGCTACCGCAAGACCGTCGAGAAGATCGCCAAGTATTTCAACCTGATTTTCGTGGTAACGGCCATCGACGCGGTGCAGATGCTGACCGTATGGCAGATCAACGAGCAGACCGGGAGCCGCCTGCCGCTGATTCCGATTCTGACGGTATTGGGGGCCATGTTCATCGGCTTCATCGAGCTGAAAAGCGTATATGAGAAGTCCGAGGATAAAGAAAAGGCCAAGATTGCGGATGCGGCGGCCGCGCTGGGTTCGGCGTTGAAGAACCGGGAGACGCAGGGCATCGTGGCCGCGGTGCTGGAGTACATGGAGAGGGCAGGTCGGCAGTCCGGCAGCCCCCGCGGCCCGGCCAGAAGCGAGCAAGCCCCCGGCCCCGAATTCATGCCGAACCCGGATATTTACGACGAAGAGTAAAAACCACTCAAACACCATACTACCATGAAAGCAAATTACACCCTTGAGAAAGTGGAAACAGAAGACGGTTTTGCCGCCACTTATCTCCTGATGTGCGACGGCTATCAGGTCGGCTCGGCAATCAATATCCCGGATATTGTAAAAGGAGCGAAAATTATCTCGGCAGCTGGTGGCCGCGAGGCGCTCGTGATCAATGTAAAAGGACGAATAGGAAGACCGCGGCATATAAAATTATAAAGGCGACCAAGATCATGACACCGAAAGAATTTAAGAAAACCTACTGGCCGGACATCGCGGCCTCCTGCGAGGAAACCGGGCTGAACCCGCTCTTCGTGGCCGCGCAGGCCGCGCTCGAAACCGGCTGGGGGAAGTCCGCCATCGGGCACAACCTGTTCGGCATAACCGCCACGAAGAAGTGGCGCGGGGCGGTGAAATACGTGCGGACGTTCGAGTATTTCGACGACGACAAGCAGGGCCACCGATTCCCCAAAGTACACTCCATTACGCGGATGCCGGACGGGCGCTACAAATATGTCGTGGATCGCGCCTTCCGAGATTATACGTCTGTCAGGGAGTGTCTGACCGACCACTCCCGAATTCTGCTGACCGAACGCTATGCCCCCGCGATGCCGTACAAGGACGACGTGTACCAGTTCGCCTACCGGGTTGCAGCCTGCGGCTACTGTACAGCCAAGCCGGCGGATTATGCGGGTCTGATTCTCAAAATCTCCAAAACGCTCGAAAAGGCATGAAACGCTTCCTGCTCATAGCCCTGATTATAGCGGGCGGCCTGTTGTGGGTGCAGAGTGCGCGGCTCCGCTCGGAAAAACGCGAACGCCGTCGGTTGGAGTCGAACCAGACCGCGCTGATGTCAGATGTCGAAATCTACCGGACAAAGGCAGGCAAGGCCGCCGCGTCGAACATGGTGCTGAATCTCCGCGTCTCGGAGCTGGAGCGGCTCCGGGCGGCGGATGCCGAGAGCATCCGCGACCTCGGCATTAAACTCAAGCGGGTGGAATCAACGGCCAAGACGGCGACAGCGACCGTCGTAGAGCTGCGGGCGAAGCTCCGGGACACGGCCGTCGTCCGGGAAACTTCGGCCGGGGCAGTCATTATCGACTCGATGCGGACATTCCGCTGGCGAGATCCGTGGGTGACTGTCGAAGGGTTGATCAAGCGCGACTCGGTCGCATGCCGCGTGGAGAGCATCGACACCCTTCGGCAGGTCGTGCATCGGGTGCCGCGGCGCTTCCTCTTCATCCGCTGGGGAACCAAAGCGATACGGCAGGAGGTCATGTCGTCGAACCCGCATACGCGAATCGTATACACTGATTATATCGAACTTAAAAAACGGAACCGATGAAGAAATTTCTGAAAACAACATGGGCGGTACTACTCTACTTGTGGCAGCTCCCGCAGAACCTGCTCGGCCTTACGTACTTGGCATTCTGTTTCGACCGCGTGAAAATCACCGAGCAACGCGGGGCCGTGTTCTATGCGACGAAGCATGTCCGGGGCGGCATGACGCTTGGGCGGTACGTCTTTATCGCGCCGGGGAACATCGACCGGGAACCGGTATACGACCATGAGTTCGGCCACGTCCGACAGTCGCGGCGCTGGGGCTGGCTATGGTTGCCCGTATTCGCGATTCCGAGCGGCCTGCATAGCCTTTTCTGCCGCGCGGCGAACTACTACCACTTTTACACGGAGAGGTCGGCAAATCGGCTCGGAGGCGTGCCCAACTATGCCGGGGAATACCACTACCACATGGACGGCTTGATCGTCACCTATTGGGACAAGCTGGTCGAACTCAAGGACAAATATTTCAAATGACAAAATCCCTCGCCATTGGCGGGGGATTTATTGTCTGGTACTCTATTGAGTGAGAAATCACAATGCCTTCATTGCTTGCGACCACGACTCCAAATACTCCTTTTGAACATCAGGCGAAATGGATGACAATATTTTTTTACAGATCGTACAAAGTATATCTTTAATGTCATTGGCTTGCTTGGCAATGCAATCATCTATATCGACATGAATTGTGACAACTTTCCGATTTCCATCTGACGTGGTGTATTTTAGATAGCAAAAACCGTTTTTTGTCACGGTTGATGGACTTATAAATATTTGGGCTATTATTTTCCCTTTTATAATATTCCTATCTGTGGCATGACACACATCATCCCGGATTCTCCTAATCTTATTGATCTCTGGGTAGTCATCGAAATAATTTAGTTCTTTCTTTTTTAAAATTATTTTAAAAATAGTTGTTGCCGCATCTTGTTGTAAGTAAAATGCATTAAGAAGCCCATAAATGTAAAGTGCATCCCCATGAATGTAATCGATTTGGTCTATTTCCTGATATTTATCTATGGCTCTTTGGCTGTCCCTAATAACATCCATCGCAGCACATAATTGCGCCCAATGTTCGCGAGACAGATTCGAATAATAATGCTCGTGAATGGTCGGAATATTTATCATATCCCTTAACAAACTGTTATAGTCAGAAACTGTATTCAATGTTTTATCAGGTACAGTCCCGTCGACATAGTGTGTTGTACCATTTATAGTAACAACAAAGCCATCAAAATCATCCGTATGCATACGCCAAATTATTTATTACTGTTGGTTAGGCAAAGATAACAAAAATACATTCCAGAAATTCACATTATAAAACGCCCTGATAATTCAATAAAAGCGGATTTGCATCCCGAATATCCTGCGGCGTATACACATCGGTCATCAATAACGACGAGTGCCGCGCCTGTTCTTTAACCGAAAGGGTATCATACCCAGCACGGAGCATCGCGGTAATTCCGGTATCCTTCAGACTATAAAATTTGTACTCTTTGGGAAAGTGGAGAGCAGGGCGGATTTTCCTGCTCCAAAAGTCGCGGTAAGTCTTTTCGTTTACCCATTCCGGCCCCGGTCTGAAATCCTTGGAAAAAATATAGTAGGTACTCGGAGCGTCAAAATACCCAAGTTCGGCCATCAACTCAATAATTTTCTGGGGTATAGTAACACATGCCGAACGCTTGTTTTTCGAGATTGTATCGTCAATATAGACCGTCTGTTTACTGACGGATATATCACACAGCCGGAGTTTGGCAATCTCCTTCGGACGGATAAGCATGTAGTGCAGAAAGTAGCAAACCAAAAGGAAGTAGCGGTTATTCTCCTGAAGCCAATCATGCAGGCGTTGCATATCATCCACAGCAATAACCTTGCGTTCTTTCTTGAGCAAAGCCTTGCCAATACTGACCAACCCATCCGTCGGTTTTTCTTTGATATACAGATGTTGCACCAAAAAGGCGCTGAACGACCGAAGGAAAGCCAAATAATTGTTGCGTGTGCGTGGAGAATTCTCCCGTTCAATATAGACATAGTCCAGAAAACGAACACAGAAAGCCCGGTCGAATTGATAAACATACCGTATAGACACCCGCTGATTATCATTCCATTCTTCCATTATGCGAGCAAAACAGATATAATCGTGGTGCGTTGATGCCCGGTGTACTCCGTCATTCAAGAGTTTGGTGATGTAATTTCGATAATGTATCAGCGTGTCGGAAAATAGTTTGTAGGAGCGGTCGGCATCAGCCTCTATCCAAGGATTCCAGCCAGCTTCCAGCTTTGCAGACAGCCGGTGACATACCTGCGCGGCATATTGCCGTTTCTGGGAGGCCGTCCCGACGGAATTGATTTTTATCCGCTTTCGACGCATTTCGCCTTTTGCTGGGTCGAAGGCGTAAAAACTGATAAACCAGCAAGCGCCCGTATGCAAACGGGGATAAGTGTACGAGAGAATCTCGTTTAACGCAGAATTTCGCGCAGTTTTTACAGACAACATTTTTTTTACATTTTCGCTGTCAGCGACCCGACGCAAAAATGTAGAATGTTGATTTTCAGAACAATTCAGACAAATATTTTGTCCCGGAATTGTCCCGGCTATTTTAGAAAAAAGGCCGTAACTAACTATATTTCAGTTTGTTATCGGCCTTTAAGTAGCGGGAGGAGGACTCGAACCTCCGACCTTCGGGTTATGAGCCCGACGAGCTGCCAACTGCTCCATCCCGCGATATGTCTTTAGTGATGTACTATCGCTTTTGCGTGTGCAAAGATAAGACAAAAATTCGGATTCTACAAATTTTTTCGCATACAATGCGGCAATTACGATCTATCATGCTATTTATCAGCCGCCAACAATTATTTTTTCGCTTCTCGGCATCCAGCACAATCCGGAAGAGTTCTCCAACAGCCCCCGGAATCCGAATCTACCGGCCCAAAGCCCGCGCTTGCCGGGCCTCAATCCTCGAATTCCCGGAACATCGTCGTGCTGAGGTACTTTTCGGCACGGTCGGGAAATACGACGACGATATTCCCCGACTCGATACGCGCTGCGGTACGTACGGCGGCCAGCATTGCGGCGCCGCTGCTCATCCCGGCGAAGATACCCTCCGCGGAGATGATCCTGCGGGCCATGTCGATCGCCTCCTCGCTCTCGACCAATTCCTGCACGTCGATCTTCGAGGGGTCGTAAATATCGGGCACGATTGCCTCCTCCATATTCTTGAGACCCTGAATATAGTGCCCCTTGGTCGGCTGGGCGCAAACCACCTTGATCGCGGGATTCATCACTTTCAGAAAGCGCGACAGCCCCATCAGGGTTCCCGACGTTCCGATCGCGCAGACAAGATAGTCGATCTGTCCGCCCGTCTGCTGCCAGATCTCCAGCGCCGTGTTTTCGTAATGCGCCAAGTAATTGGCGGCATTGGCGAACTGGTCGGGCATAAAATATTTGTCGGGATTCTCCGCGACGAGTTTGCGGGCCAGACGGATCGCGCCATCCGTCCCTTCGGCGGCAGGCGTCAGACGCACCGTGCCGCCGTAAGCGCGGATGATCTTGCGGCGTTCGATCGACACGGCCTCGCTCATCACGATCTCCACGGGATAGCCTTTGACGATGCCGACAATAGCCAGTCCGATGCCGGTATTTCCCGACGTGGGTTCGATGATCGTCTTCCCTTTGGTCAGGCGGCCTTCGCGTTCGGCGGTTTCGATCATCTTGACCGCAATGCGGTCCTTGATGCTGCCCGTCGGATTGAACCCTTCGAGCTTGGCGAATATCTTCACTTTCGGATTGGGCGACAGCGCATTGATCCGAACCATCGGCGTAGAACCGATGGTGTCCAAAATCGTTTTCTTTGCTTTCATCTTATACTCACTAACCTAACTCAGTCTTATCTCAGCCCGGCGGCGACGATCTCCGCCAAGTCGCGCACCTCGCCCCTCGTGCCGCGGCCGATGGCCTTCTTGCAGAGCGGGCAGGCCGTCACGATCACTTCGGCGCCCGTGGCCTCCAGTTCTTCGGCCACCGCCTGCGCAAGGCGCACCTGCTGACCGTCGGAAATGGCCGTATTGGCGACCGAAGAACCGCAGCAGGGTGCGTTTTCGCGCGTCTGCGCGGGTTCGAGCAGTTCGCCCACCGCTTCGATCACGGCGCGCGGCTCGTCGTAAATGCCGCTTCCGCGCCCCAATTCGCAGGGATCGTGGTAGGTGAAGCGCGTCGGGCCGTGCACGACATCCAACCGTCCGGCCCGGATCAGACGCAGGATATATTCCGAATGGTGCAGCACCTCGATTCCGGCCAGTTCGTAATCCTCGCGGAAAACCTTCAGGCAGATCGGACACGAGGTCACGAGCGTCGTGATGCCGTGTTTGCGGAACAGATCGGTATTGTAGCGCATCATCCTGCGCGCCGAATCGGTCTCGCCGGCCAGCTTCAGCGGCCGGCCGCAGCAGACGCCGCCTTCGCGGTCGGCCCACCATACCTCTTCGCCCGCGGCGCGGAACACCTTGTCCATCGCCGACATCGTACGGGGCGTAAGCAGGGTCATGCACCCCGCGAAATAGCCCACCTTGCCCTCTCCCGAGGAGCGATCCAGCCCTTTGAAATAGTCGTAACGCTTCTCGTCGGGCACGTTGCGCATCGTATCGCGCGAGTTGAGCCGCAGCGTATTCAGGTCTATGTCCACAGGACACTTTTCGGCGCAGCGCCCGCACATCAGGCAGTTGTCGGCCGTCGCCAGCCGCAGCATCCGGTAACGGCGGTCGCGCAGGAAATAGACCGACTGCACGTCATTGATTCCCAGCACGCTCTGCAACTGACAGGGATCGATGCAGATACCGCAGCGCGAACATGCTTCGACCTGAAAATGATCGAACGAACCCTCCTTTTCGGTCGAGCGGAGTTCGTAATGCCGCAGGAAAATCAGGGGAATCTCGGTAAAGATATGCATATACCGCGAGAACGGCAACGCCACGAAGAAAATACCGAGGCATGCGGAATAGGCCCACCATGCCGCGCTTTCGAGATTCATCAGCGCGAGCGTGCTGACGTGCTCCGCCATCCACGCGCCGACCGCCCCCGTCAGGAATCCTCCGCCGCCGTAAAGGGCGCAGGTCGTGCTCTCGGCGATCAGGCGCACCGGGAAGACGAACCACAACGCCGAGAGGGCCACGCGGTCGCCCAGCAAGTGCTTGGTCGTACGCCGCATGCCCATCGCCCGCGAGTAAACGCGCTTGCCCCAAGCCAGCGCCACGCCCGAAAGGACGAAGAGCAGCAGCAGGTCCATCAGGAAGTCGAACACGGGCTTATGTTCCAGCCCCGTGGCGAAATATTTGAAAAAGACGTGTCCCTGCAGCGGCACATAACGGAATCCGAGGTAGGCGATGGTCTCGATCCACCCCACGGCAATCAGCAGAAACCAGCCGAAAGCCAGACTCATGTGCATGTAGCCCAGCAGCGGATTGACCTTGAAGATGCGGCGGTGCAGCAGCGATTCGCTGATCACCTCCCACACGGCCGCCAGCGTACGGCGCGTCGGCAGTCCGAACAGAATCCGTTTCTTGTCGGCGCGGGGCAGCAGGTAGAGCCACGAACCCCACTTCCAGAGCAGTACGACGAACATCACGGCCGCGCCGACCATGAACGGTATGCAGAATGGTGCGAAAAAAGTCATCGTCAGAAGTCTCCCAGTTTACGTTTGATAAGCATGACTACGCCGCGCGTGTTGATACCGCGCGGACACACCAGCCGGCATTTGCCGCAGAGCATGCATTTGTTCATCTCCTCGTAGGCACCCTGATACTCGCCGCGGCGGACGAGCGTGTGAACCTTGCGGAAATTGAACTCCGTGAGATTTCCGGCCGTGCAGACCGCCGTGCAGGCCCCGCATCCGATGCAGGCCTGCAGCTCCGGCATTTCGTGCAGGATTTCGTCGCTCTTGCGCAGGTTGTTGCGGTCGATGTCGATCGCCCGCGGCTTGGAGATGGTATATCCGAAATTGATCGCCGCCATACGCTATGCCCCCAGATATCGGGCCGCAGCGTCGGCAGCGGCCGTTGCTTCGTTCAACGATTCGCCGATATTCTTCGGCGCCGTGACGGTTCCGGCGTAAAAAATGCCCTCCACGTTGCTCTTCACGTTGCCCAAGAACATGTCGCGCGGCGCCATGAAACCGCTCGGCGCACGGTGCAGGCCCGCGCCTTCGGCCAGCACGGCGTTGTCGTCATTGGCCCGCATGCCGACAATCAGAATCAGCATGTCGACGCTCATGCGCAGCGGACGTCCCGTCAACGTATCCTCAGCCTTGATCTGCACGCGGCCGTCGATCGTCGGGCTGGCTTCCGAAATACGTCCCCGGATAAAGTGGATGTTGTATTTCTGCTGCGCCTCGCGGTACATCTCTTCGTATCCGGGGCCGAACATGCGGATGTCCATGTAGAAATTGAAGACGTCGGCGTCGGGAAACAACTGTTTCATCTCCATCGCCTGCTTCACGCCCGTAATGCAGCACACCTTGGAACAGTGCTGCTGGCAGACCTTTTCGTCGCGCGAACCCACGCAGTGCAGGAAAGCGATGCGCTTGGGACGCGAGCCGTCGGCCTTGGCCACACGGCCTTCGTTGAGCATCCGCTCGATGTCCACCGTCGTAAAGACGTTGTCGTAGATGCCGTAGCCGTACTCCTCCTTGATCGACGCGTCGAACAGCGTGAATCCCGAACACAACACCACCGAGTCGCACGCGATCGTACGCCCGTCGGTCAGCCGCACGCCCTCGCGGGTAAACCCGGCGGCTTCGGTCTGCGTCAGCACCTCGATACCGCGCTCCGCGACGCGGCGGCGCAGTTCGGTGAGAATCTCCGACGCCGGGGTAAACGACGGGAACAGCACGTGCCAGCCCCGGAGTTTGCCGCCCAATTCGGCCTCCTTTTCGATGATTACAGGTTCGATGCCCTGTTCTGCCAGACGCAGGGCCGTTTGCATGCCCGCAACGCCGCCGCCTATGACTGCCACTCGTTTCATTACTCTCTGATGTCGTATATTGTGTCCGTCGGGCAGCAGTTCACCACCGCCGACGCAGGTTTACCGATATATTTTCCGTTGCGGCCGAGGTATTTGGCCGCGGGGTCGTACTCGACGCCCATCTTGTCCAGCAGGGGTTCGACGTCGACCTGATGCATCTGCATGCCCAGCGCCCAAGGATCGTAACCGAGCACCAGACCGGCCATCTCCTCGTAAGTCAGGACGGGAATCCCGTGGCCGTTCTGGCCGTAAGTCGTCCCCTCCATCTCGGCGATCGTGTACTGCCACTTGTCGAGGAACATCGCGCACCCCGGACAGTTGGCCACGATGAAATCGGGCTTGTAAGGGGCCATGCTCTCCAGTTTCTTGTGCGAATTGGCGATCGAATAGCCGCGGTTGGCCTGCACCAGATAGTTGCGGAACCCGAAGCCGCAGCAATGCCGCCGTTCGGGATAGTCCACGCACTCGCCGCCCCACGACTCGACCATGCCAGCCAGCACGTAGGGAAATTCCGATCCGCCGATACCCGATTTGGGGAATATCTTGGCGTAGTGGCAGCCGATATGTTCCACGACCTTCAGCGGTTCGCCCGTCTGGGCATTGACCAGCCGGTGTTTGGCCCGTGCGGCGATCTGCTCGCGGAAGTGGAAGACGACATCCGACGTGTGGGCCAGACTCGCAGGCTTTTTGAATTCGCGCCCCGTGGCCTTGTAAAGGTTCTCGCGGGTCTTCTCCTCGGTCTCCGGGAACTCGTGCCATGTGGCCAGAATCTCCGTGTAGACGCCGAACGAAGTGATGCACGACGAAACGAGGTTTTCATACCCGGCTTCGGTCATCAGCGCGAACTGCCGCGCCACGACCGTCATGATCGTTTCGAGCGGCACGATGTCCGAGTGGTAGCCGATGCCCGTGCAGGACGAGTGCAGCGGATCGTCCGTCAGGTCCTTGCCCAGATCGTTGCGCAGCATGTCGATGAACAGCTTCTCGCTGCCGGGAAAGAAATTCTGGCGGATACAGCTGCGGGCGTAATAGTAGTGGTCGTCGGCAATCTCCTTCTGGTAATCCTGCCAACTCTTTCGTTTTATCATCTGCTAATAGTGTTCGTTGCTGTTATTGAGGAAGACGTCCATCATGTACTTCTGATCGGCTCCCTCTTCGTAACCCAGTTCGCGGGCCTTGCGGTCGGAGTGCTCCTCGATGGCGTCGAACATCTCCTTGCCGCCGCTGACCTCGAAAATCCGGTGAATCTCGTCGAGCGACTTCTCGTCCAGACGGCGCAGCGCACCCGCGCCGTGGCGCATGTAGACCGGCGTAAACTGACCGTAAATCTCCTTGTCGTTATCGTAAATCCACTGCCACACGGTTCCCTGTTCGGGGTGCAGTTCGGGTTTGACGAGCCGCGGTACGATGCAGTAACCCGTGCGGAGGATGTTCTCGCCGATGATACGCTTGAGCGCCAGCTGCTGACGGCCCTTTTCGCTCTCGACGAAGAACCCCAGCTTCTGCGAAAGGGTCCGCAGCGCCTGAATCACATAGCCCGGCGTGTTGCCGCGCGGACAGCGCGGACGGCACGACATGCACTCGCCGCAGTACCAGATCGTATCGCTCTTCAGAAGCTCCTCGATGGCGTCGTCGTCGCGTGTCTGCACGATGTTCACGATCTGACGGGGATCGTAATTGTAGAACTCGGCAGCCGGACAGACGCCCGTGCAGACGCCGCAGTTCATGCACGACTGAAGGCCCTCCTTCATCCGCACGTCCTCCATCAGCAT